>OLGD01000027.1_pt1 | contig 246396 bp, 163 predicted proteins | sample 1605311 | NCBI WGS metagenome assembly OLGD01 (sample SAMEA3888917, study PRJEB22519) | human gut metagenome | biome: human gut; feature: human-associated habitat; material: faeces | place: Denmark | collected 2010
TACCCCCCTATTTACATTCTCTTGGACGAAATTTATTTCATGGATGTTTCATGATATATAGTTTTAAAATCAAGATTAAATTAAATGCAAGAAAACCCTGCAAGAGTTCTCCCGAATACTTGCAGGGTAATTAAGGTCTATTTAAATTATGTTGAATATACTATTCCAAAGCCGGTGCACTTGCCTTTGTCGGCCAGTAAGGATTCTGATACAAATTAGACGTTTCCAATTTTGAATCAGGAGAAGCTAATGTCAACTCAAGAACAGAATATGGTGATAAGTAATAAGCTTTTCTCCACTGATATCCATCCCAAACTTCATTGTTTTCTTTGATTACACGGTATGGGCGGATGTATTTGCTGTCCTTTCTGTTTGAGATATTGGCATCCCCCTTGCCTTCAGCCTGTTCGATCAAGGCGGATTCGTCAGTCACGTTACCTTTCTCATCGACTTTCAAATAAGCTTCATCCTTATACATTTGCGTCCAGAAATTGACACCTTCAGGAATATATTTACCCATATTTTCAGGGAATAAGGCATCAAATGCTCTCCAACGGATCAAGTCGCCCTTTCTTCTTCCTTCGCCGATAAATTCACAACGACGTTCACGGCGAATGTTATACATAGTCGCATCCACTTTTTCGGAACCGGAATAAACTGCCCAGTCCGGTTCTTTTGAAAGATCGGTTGCTGCAATAGTCTTATTAAAATCAGGATCTATACCAGCACGTTCACGCAACTGTCTCCAATAAGATGCTGCCGTCCCATCAATTGATCCGTTTTTCAAATAAGAAGCTTCCAGATAGTTCAAATACGCTTCAGCGGCACGGGCTACTACAATACCGTTAGTTCCGCGTACGCCATTACGAATCTGTGAAAAATCATAGCAATAGTGTTTACGCTGACGGAACCCAGTACGGTCGCGGTGTTCGGTCAATGCCACAACTGTCGGTGCTTCAAAAAGATTTAATGAATCTTCATTGACTACAACAGTTGATTCACCAAACACGAACAACTGTAAACGTCCGTCGCGTCCTTCTTTTTGCAAATCAATTGTTACGTCACCTTTATATCCGGAATTGGCAGCATAGATCGGTAAACCGTTTTCCATCAGGAATGCATCTACATAACTTTTTGTCATACCGTTATTACCACCTTCCATGATATAAGCCATGAAACCATGTGTTATACTTAAGTCTGAATCAAACTGACGCCACATCAAGACTTCATCTAAAGAACTTGGATCAGGCATTGAAAACATTTCAAAATAAGGATTCCAACCGTAAATCTGGTTGATTGCCGGATTCAACACTTTTGTATTTTGTACCAGACTATGATTGTCTGCTACTTCTTTCGCTGCACTCATTGCTTCAGTCAGGAAGAAGTCGATTTCACTGTCGATGTTAAATGTTTTGCCTGCATTGTAAGCCATGTTCGCTCCCGGCCATCCGGATTCACCCGGTACACGCGGCGTACCTTTGTGGTATTTCTCGAATGTCGCTTCGTATAAAGCTACGCGCGATTTCACCAAAAGTGCCATTTCTTTACCGATACGCACCTTGTTGAATGCCGTACCCGGTTTTAACAAAGAGATGGCTCTGTCCAAATCTTCCAGAATAAAACGGGCTACTTCATTGCGGGGGGCACGTTTGCTGAATTCCACCAGTTCTTCTGTTTTATCTTCCGGTACAGTTGTAACGATGGGGAAGTCACCATAGGTGCACAGACGGTCGAAATAAGCAGTAGCTCGCAAGAAATAAATTTCACCTATATAATGGTTAATATCTTCCGTTGCACCGGAGATAACACCAGCTTCCTTCTTCGGCAATACTTGTTCAAGGAAGTAATTCATAGCACGGATCAGACTAAAATCAGGGCCACCAGAAGAAGGAACCAACCAACGATCTGCTGCAAAATAGCCTGTGTTGGCTTCACCTACTACCATATTGTCCGTATCACCGTCAACATTCAAAGGCCCGGCATTATAGGCTGCATCATTTGTTGCAATAAGAGAGGTGTAATAATTGATAGCATAAGCTCCCAATTCTTCAGCAGAATTAAAATATTGTGCAGGAGTAATGCTTGAAATCGGTTCCCTATCCAAAAAATCGTTACATGACGATGTCAGTATACCACAAGCTGCCACTATAGGAAAAATATATATTTTTTTTAAATTCAGTTTCATAATCCTCATTATTTAGAAATTAACATTCAGACCTACAGAAATCGTTTTACACAGCGGATACAATTTACCGTCTCCCCAATCTCCACCTAATGTTTCAGGGTCAAATACACCGGTAATATCAGAAATAGTCAGTAAGTTATCTCCTGAAATATATAATCTGACAGAAGACATACCGGCCTTAGAAATCCACTGTTGAGGTAATGTATAACCTAACTGTATATTTTTCATACGGATATAAGCCGCATTCTGTAAGTATCCACTTTGACGTTGTTGGTTCTTACCTCCATCAAAGCTGGCACGCGGATAATAAGCGTTCAAATTAGCACCCAACGGATCATTTTCACCACGCCAGAAATCCCAGTGTTCTTTGAAACCGGCTGATTGCCACATACCACCGTTTGCCCCCCAGAAATACGGACCATCCAACCAATAATCACGTTTACCGATACCTTGGAAGAATACAGAAAAGTCAAAACCTTTCCAAGCTGCATCCAAAGTTAAACCAAAATTGTAACGTGGTGTACTATTACCGATGATAGAACGGTCACCCGGATTATCTACCGTATTACCGCCTGTGTTAACAACGCCATCACCGTTTAAATCTTTATACATCACATCACCTGGGCTCCAGCTCGATCCCCAACTCGGTTTATTGTTAGCCAAATGAGCATCCATCTGTTCCTGAGTCTGAGCAATACCCACAGTCGTATATCCCCAGATTTCATTCAACATTTTACCGCTGTAATGAGCGATATCTAATGATCTTGATTCATTCGGATATCTAGTTATCTTCTGTCTTGCATCAGACAAAACAAATTTAGCTCCATAACTAACATCACCTATACGATCTCTCCATGAGAGTTCCAACTCAAAACCGTATGATTTCATATCTGAGTTATTGATTTTCGGAGGAGTTGTCCCTAAAACACTTGGTAATTCAGGAGCCGGTCCGATCATATCATACGTATAACGTGTAAAGTAATCGAATGATCCGGTCAAACGGTTATTCAATAAAGACCAATCCAAACCAACGTCCCAGGTTTCAACTGTTTCCCAGGTCTTCAATGAACTTACGATTGATGGTAATCCGGCTACATTCGGTTTCAAACCATTTACCAACCAACGGCCATTAGCTGTTCCTACCGGCATAGTCTGATAGAATGGGTACCAAGCATCATTTGTATCCGTATTACCCAACTGTCCCCAAGAACCTCTTACTTTTAATGTGCTGAAAATATCAGACAGACTACCAAAGAATTCTTCACGGGCAATATTCCATCCGGCTGATACAGAAGGGAAGAATCCCCAGCGCTGATCACCGATAAAACGGGAAGATCCGTCATAACGCCCGTTCAACTCAACCATGTAACGATCTTTGTAATTGTAGTTGATACGTCCGAAGAAACCGGCAACTGAATTTTCGGCTTTACCGCCACCCACTTTTTGTTCAGATGTAGTTTGATTTATTGTAGGTACTTCCGGAGAGATGATCTTATCTCCTTGTCCATAAAGATTATCTGTTCTCGTTAATTCGGCATTAAACCCAACCATCACTTTGAAGAAGTGATCATTGATTGTTTTCTGGTAATCCGTATAAATATTTGTTGTAAAATAATCTTCTGTATACCTGCTTTCCGAAATGCGACTGGCTCCCGGTGAATAAGAAGCTCCGCCATCCCAGCTTATGGCATAAGGTTGGTTATTAGCATCGTATGCATAAACTGGCAACACTGCCCAGTGCTGATTGTTTGTATGCGTACGCATATTCCCATCAATATTGATTGTCCAATCTTTGATCGGTTCGAATCTTAAACCCATTTGTTGAGTGTAATAATTCTTTTGCTGTGTCTGTACACCACCTTCTTCCATCTGGGTCAACTCCATACCTTCGGTTAAATGTCCATTATCATCATATACCGGACAGGTCGGCCAGCGGCGAGCAATATTATGGAAGAACAATCCCGTCATATAAGTCGGACGATCGTAATCTTCACGTGTCCATTTACTTGTATAATTTAAAGTAACCCATTTTGCCAATTGAGCTGTTATTTTAGCATCCAATGTGTATCGCTGGAAATTATCCGATCCATGGCGTATCAAACCATTCTGATCCAAAAAACTACCACTGACACGGTAAGTCAGTTTTTCCGTACCGCCACTTACACTTAAATTATGCTCGTGTGAAGGCGCCCAATTACGATATACTTCAGCAAACCAGTCTGTATTAGCATTAGCCCCACTATACATTTCCCACTTATTTTGAGAATTGGGAGTAGAAACGGTTGTTATCTTACCAGCCTGATAATCCTGAATACGCTGCATGACATCAGCACTAAATACCGGACTCTGACCAGCATTGGCAGCTGCTGCATTAAAATATTGTGCAAACTGATAAGAATCCATCATTTCCGGTATCTGCAAAGCATCTGTGAAACGAACATTACCGGAATAACTTACGTTGGTTTTACCTGCTTTTCCACCTTTTGTCTTAATCAAAATCACACCAAACGATGCACGCGAACCATAAATAGAAGACGCTGCAGCGTCTTTCAAAACAGAAACCGATTCGATATCATTCGGATTGACAGTGTTCATATTACCTTCAATACCATCAATCAACACTAATGGTTTCGAACCGGAACCGTCACCGATAGTACCAGCACCACGAATATTGAAATTCATTTCATTATCAAGCGTACCACCACCTGAATTTACAGAAAAGTTCAAACCGGGAACTACACCTTGCAAAGCTTGCGAAACATTCTGAACCGGACGAGATTCGAGCACTTCTGCATCCACCATACTAACCGACCCAGTTAAATTAACCTTTTTCTGTGTACCAAAACCTACAACTACCACTTCATCAAGTGTTTGTGTATCTTCCTTAAGTACAATTTTAATAGGGCTTTGTCCTGTGTACTTTACCTCCTGGGTAATATAACCGATAAAGGAAATTTGGATCAAGTCTCCTTTTTTGACATGAGAGAGTTCAAAATTTCCATTCATGTCCGTAACAGTTCCATTTGTAGTTCCTTTTACGACAACAGAAGCACCGGTTACAGGCCCAAACTCATCTTCAATAGTCCCTGTAAGTTTGTCTGTTTGTTGAGTAATAGTTGTTGCTGCACTCACTTCCATAGCATGAAGTTGCCCTCCATAAGAAAAGGCTAACGAAAGCAACAAAACACCAACGGTTTGCATTTTTTTTAGCATAGCATTACTTTTAATTATTAAAACTAGGTTAACTATAAGGAATAACTTATGTTAATCAAAAGATTATAAACTTTGACGCCAATCATATTTATATTTGTTTTTATATTAGTTCTGGTAGAACTCAGTCCTTATTTTTCAATACCCACAAGGGTTACAAGCCTGTTTCATTTACTTTAAAAACGTATGATTAGATTTTATTATAAAAGCTGATTTTCTTTTTGTTTTTTAAATATACCTTCTGTTGCTATTTTATTTTTTAAATATTTGAAAGGTTAAAATGTGATATATTTAAAAATAATATATATATTTGCACCGAAAACAAAAATAGTTCTACCAGAACTATGGTATTCCTTATTATATTCTATCTCTTGAAATTTCAGGGCAACCGCACCAAATTGTTTGAAAAGCCAACAGCAAAGACTTTTGGAGATCCAAAAAGCCCTCGTTTTTAGAAAAATCTATCTCCCAATGGAGTTTTATAAATTTACTTTCACCTTTCACCGTCTATAACATATTATAAAGCAGGTAATTGCAGTGAAGAAAGAGTGAGGGGTGAAAAAACGGAGATGTTTGTCACGAGCATCATACCAGTTTAGGAGGGATGAGTTCCTGGCTATCCAGGCGAGAATATATTGCACGATTACGAAAGAAAGGAGTGGAAAATATGCATTTCCCCACTATGGTGGGGAAATCTCTAACTTATCCAGCAATACATCATGTTCCACACCTTACGACATAAGAGGGGCAAACATCCCTTCCAATAAAAATAAAATAACAACTAATACAATCTTAACATAATACATAACCTGACATTTAAGATATGTAAAATTAATATTACAACAACCACATCACATAAATATTGATTTTTAAGCATTACAAACATTCAGTTATTATCACTTCTTTATTAAAAAAAGGCACTGCTTTCACAAGCAACGCCTTTCTTTATATAACTAACCCGTAGAAACAAATTACATTCTATTTACTACAAACTAATTAGCATTCATGGTATTCTTTCCTAGCTATCGCAGTAGAAAAGATAATATTCATAAAGTTAACATAAACTAGTATCTTCTATAAAAATCCCAATAACATCATTTGTAATCATTGTCAATATTTTGTTTGGTGAAACAAATGTACATATTTTAAAATTAAATTCACAAATAATGGAAATCTGGTATTATAATAGAGAAGTCCAGCCTTATTTATCTTTTTGTCAACTTATTTTAGGACGGGAGGAAAGACGCGAACAAACACGTGCTGACTGTGAAAAAAATCACAAAATAAGGTATCCCTTACATATTAATAACTAAGATATACAAACACGGCTTGCAACATTCCGCAAATGCCAGTATCTTTGTAAATTATTTATTAAATAAAATGGGAAGACGCTCAGGTTACAAAGACACAAATCTCAAAAAAGCCCCTCGCGGACGCAAAGTAACGGTGAAGGAAGAGAATACATTGCTCCCTTTCCTGTTCGCATTGCTAAGTGAACAGAGCAAAAGTTCCGTCAAGGCTTTACTCAGCCACGGACAAATCTTGATAAACGGGAAGGTTACCTCCCAGTTCAACGCTCCTTTAGTGCCGGGAGACGAAGTCGAGATCAGTTACGAACGGGGAAAGGTGGAATTCAGCAACCCCTTGTTACATATTGTCTGGGAAGATGACGACCTGATCGTTGTCAATAAGAAAAGCGGGCTCATGTCCGTTTCCAGCGACCGTGTAAAGGAACGTACCGCTTATCATCTGCTCAGCGATTACGTCAAGAAGAATGATCCCCGGAGCAAGATTTTTGTCCTCCACCGGCTCGACCGGGATACTTCGGGACTGATGATGTTTGCCAAGAACCAACGGGTGCAGAAAGCATTGCAGTCGAACTGGAACTCGGCCATCACCCAACGTTCTTACGTTGCCGTAGTAGAAGGCCGCCCAGAGAAAGACCATGACCTGATCGTCTCGAACCTGGTTGAAAATGCCAAGATGCAGGTATATGTAACAGCTGAAGGCGACGGAAAGGAAGCCATCACCCGTTACCATGTGCTGCACAGCAACGGCCATTATTCTTTACTGGAACTCGACCTGGAGACAGGACGTAAAAACCAGATACGTGTCCAGATGGAATCTATCGGACATCCCATCGCCGGCGATTATAAGTACGGCGCAGATACTGATCCCGCCGGACGGCTGATGCTTCATGCCCGACGGCTCTTCTTTATTCATCCGGATACAGGGGAAGAAATGCGTTTCGAAACACGTATCCCGGATGCTTTCGTTTCATTAGCTAAATAAACTAAGACAGAAATATAGACATAGTATGAAGAAACTCTTTAGTATCTTATTGCTGGTGTTCGTAACACTGGCCGTACAGGCTCAAATTCATCAGCCTGTCAAGTGGAAAATAAAACTGGAGGACTCCAAAACTGCCGAAAAAGAAATCGTATTCACCGCCACCATTGAAAAAGGCTGGCATCTGTACGATATGAACCTGCCCGAGGGGGGACCTGTTTCAACCTCGTTTACTTTTGAGACACTCCAGGGGGCCGAACTGATCGGACAACCGGTATCCAACATTAAGCCGACTGTCGTTTACGACGAACAGTTTGCCATGGACCTCCGTTGGTTCCCCGGTGCCGTAACCTTTACACAAAAGGTAAAAATACTCGACCCGAAGAAGTTTAAAATCGAAGGGGAAGTCGAATTCATGGTCTGCAACGACGAAACCTGTTTGCCACCCGACCGTGAGAGTTTTGCTTTCGACAGTAAAAACACGAAACTGACATTGCCTACCGAAGCGCCTGTCGTGGAGAAAGAAGATGTTACAAAAGAACAGCCGGATACAAACCTCGTAGTGGAAGAAGGAAAAACCCTGACAACACCCGACCCGGTTGCAAAAGAAGAAAAAGTAATCGTCAATCCGGAAAAGATAACCAACGCATTAACGAACGATGCTGCTTTATGGACACCGGTTATCGACGAGTTGAAAGCCTTTGGCGATACGACCGTTACGGCAACCGATACTTCCTGGCTATTCATTTTCTTCGCCGGATTCCTCGGCGGATTGATCGCCTTGCTGACACCTTGCGTGTGGCCGATGATCCCGATGACGGTTAGTTTCTTCCTAAAACGTACGAAAGACCGGAAGAAAGCGATTCGCGATGCACTGACATACGGCTTGTCCATTATTGTAATCTACCTGGTGATGGGATTACTTATCACGGGTATTTTCGGGGCTAGCGCACTGAATGACTTATCGACGAACGCTATATTCAATATTATATTCTTCCTGTTGCTGGTTGTATTTGCCATTTCGTTCTTCGGAGCATTTGAAATGGTTCTACCTGCTTCATGGACAACGAAACTGGATAGCAAAGCGGATTCTACCACTGGTATATTGAGTATCTTCTTTATGTCGTTCACCCTGGTACTGGTATCTTTCTCCTGTACCGGTCCGATTATCGGAACATTGTTGGTTCAGGCTGCATCCATGGGAACGGCAGTCGGTCCGGCTATCGGAATGTTCGGGTTTGCATTGGCACTCTCTATTCCGTTCAGTCTGTTCGCCATCTTCCCGAATATGTTGCAAAGTATGCCTAAATCAGGCGGTTGGCTGAACTCCGTAAAAGTAGTACTTGGTTTCCTTGAACTGGCTTTGGCTTTGAAGTTCCTCTCCGTAGCCGACCTGGCTTACGGCTGGCGTTTGCTGGATCGTGAAGTATTTATCGTGTTATGGATTGTGATATTCGTTCTGTTAGGTTTCTATCTGCTGGGCAAAATCAAATTCAGCCACGACAGCGATGTGAAATATGTATCTGTTCCGCGTCTGTTTATGGCAATCATTTCATTCGGCTTCGCCGTTTATATGGTTCCGGGACTTTGGGGTGCTCCGCTGAAATCGATCAGTGCCTTCGCTCCTCCTTTGTACACACAGGATTTCAGCTTGTATGATGACGAAGTCCATGCAGCCTACGACGATTATGAAAGCGGCATGGCCAAAGCCAAACTCCTAAATAAACCGGTGATGATCGACTTTTCCGGCTTCGGTTGTGTAAACTGCCGCAAGATGGAAGCATCCGTCTGGACAGACCCGAAGGTGAAACAGATACTCGAAAACGATTATGTACTAATCACCTTGATGGTAGACGATAAGACTAAACTGCCGCATCCGATCGAAATCGAAGAACATGGCAAAGTCCGCAAACTGAAAACAATCGGCGATAAATGGAGTTATCTCCAGCGCAGTAAGTTCGGAGCCAACGCACAGCCTTTCTACATTCTGCTGAATGACGAAGGCAAACCGCTCGGCCCGTCTTATGCCTTCAACGAAGATGTATCGAAATACATACAATTCCTTGAAAACGGATTGAAAACGTTCAAAGAACAAAATAAATAATTAATCAATGTGCCGATATGCCAATGTGCCAATTAAGAATGCTCCTGTACCGACAGAGTTTCTTCATTTTCACATTGGCATATCGGCACATTAACTTATTGGCATATTATTACAATGTCTACGAAACAAGAAAAAATGGAAGCCTTCGGGCAACTGCTCGACATTCTGGATGAGCTTCGGGTGAAATGTCCCTGGGACAGGAAGCAAACAAACGAGAGTCTGCGTACCAACACAATCGAAGAAACATACGAATTGTGCGACGCAATTATGAAAGACGATAATAACAATATCAAAAAAGAGTTGGGCGACCTGCTCCTGCATATCGTCTTCTATGCAAAAATAGGCGAAGAGAAAGAAGCCTTCGACATCAAAGACGTATGCGACAGCCTTTGCCAGAAGCTCATCTTCCGCCATCCGCATGTATTTGGTGACGCATCCGCCGATACGGCCCAGAAAGTAGAACAAAGTTGGGAACAGATAAAACTGAAAGAAAAAGGCGGCAACAAAACCGTACTGGAAGGCGTCCCTGCTTCCCTCCCGTCTGTCGTAAAAGCCCACCGTATCCAGGATAAAGCCCGCAACGTAGGTTTCGATTGGGAACAGCGCGACCAGGTATGGGATAAAGTTCATGAAGAGTTTACCGAACTGAAGGCCGAGATCGACAAAATGGATGCAGATAAGATGGAAGGTGAATTCGGAGACCTGTTCTTCAGCCTTATTAATGCCGCCCGCTTATATAAGATCAACCCGGATAACGCATTGGAACGCACGAACCAGAAGTTTATCCGCCGTTTCAACTATCTGGAAGATCATACCATCAAAGAAGGACGTTCACTGAAAGAAATGTCTTTGGAAGAGATGGATAAGATATGGGATGAAGCCAAATCGAAAGGTTTATAAAAAACAAAAGGGGAACCGACATCACGTCGCCACCCCTCCCTTAACTTAAACGCCAAAACTAAATCTAAACAAAAAACACAAATAATGATAATATTTTATTTTTTCTTGTTTTCATCTTTCCTATCGTCCGGTCCTTTCATAAAATTCCGTGCAAACTTATATTCTGCCCGCCGGTATTTATAAAGTTTCTCAGGCGATAATATCTTTTTGAATTTCTCGTAATACTCTTTTTCCAAAGCCGCTTCCTTCATCTTCACTCCGAGACATTCATCATTCACTTTCGAATAATCGGATTCAGTCGGTGGATTCTTATGCTTCAGATCCTTCGTCAGCTTACGGCATTCACGGCCAACTTCGAACATTTTTTGTTGTAACTCATTACACAACGGTATAAAAGCTGCTGCTTCTTCCGGTGTCAAGCCTACTTCAGCTGTAATGAAAGCATTTCGCTTTGCCTGAAAGGCCTCCTTATCAAAATGTCGATGTTGTTGTTTTTCTCCCTGCGCCAACACTTTCGAAGAGAACAAAACTGAAATCGCCACAAATGTAATAAAAAATATTTTGCTCATACAACTATTATTACAAAAATATGCTAATAACTTCTTTTTTTCGTCAATTTATTCGTAATTGCCCAATTCTTCTGCTAAAAGATAATCCGTATATTGGGCCTCCAGATACTCCAGGTATTCTTCATTCTCTGCTTCCATGATAGCAGTTTTTACTTCCGATGCATCTTTAGACTGTACTAACAATGTATCAGACTGGCTCTTTTCACCGTCGAAACCGACTATTGCTTTAAAGAACAACCCCAGTCCGGCAAATACAGCAGCCATATACAACCACGGACGGGCACGGTCCATCATGGAGACCTTTTTCGCCTCGGCCTTCGGTTTATCAGGTAACTGGCTCATTATATTAGCCGTGAGATCCTTCATATACCCGTCGGGCACAGTAAAAGGATTCTTTCCTTTAAAACGTTCCAGATTGTTTTGTTCTTTTTCCATACACTTCCGTTTTAATACACCTTTGACGAGCTTCGCCCCAAAAGGTTTAAATGTCTTTTGTTAAAAACTCCTCGACTTTTTTGACTGCATGATGATAAGAGGCTTTGAGGGCGCCGACAGAGGTTCCCAGAATATCCGACATATCTTCATACTTCATCTCGTCAAAGTATTTCATGGTAAACACCAAACGTTGTTTCTCCGGTAAAGTGAGGATGGCATTCTGCAATTTCAGCTGTGCCTCGTCACCGTCAAAATAGTCATCTCCCTTCAGACGTTCCAGCAAAAAGACATCGGTATCGTCGATCGAGACGTTATTCATATTCCGCTGGCGGTTCAGGAAAGTAATACATTCATTGATGGCAATCTTATACAGCCAGGTAGACAACTTCGCCTCTCCCCGGAAATAATCGATATTCGTCCAGGCCTTCAGAAAAGTATTCTGCAAAAGATCATTTGCATCGTCATGGCTCAGTACCATCTTTCGTATCTGCCAATATAACTTTTCCCCATAAAGATTCACCACCCAGGCAAAAGCATCCCTTTGCCGGGCCGGATCCCGTAGTTGTTCTACGATTTCATCTTCCGTATATTGCTGCATCCTCTCCATATTTGGCTCAAATATACAAAAAAGTACGGATATAAAAAAAGCGGGCAACTTTACAGTTGTCCGCTTTTCGGAAGTGCCCAGAACAGGACTCGAACCTGCACGCCTCGCGACACACGCACCTGAAACGTGCGCGTCTACCAATTCCGCCACCTGGGCATTTCATTACTTTCAGGTAAGCAATCTCTCGTGATTGCGGTGCAAAGGTAGTGTTTTTTTTTATACTGCAAAATATCTATGCTGTTTTTTTCCTATTATTTGAATTTTCAGTTTTTATAGTCAATATTCATTGTCCGTGTTCCCATGATAGGAACACAGACAATCTTCGTTTATTCTTCCGGATTCTCCCAAACGACATCTACTAAATTAACCGTATGATTACCAGTTTTATCAGTTATGGAAGTTCCAAGATTCAGATTTAACGGCCAATAAGCATTCAAACCGTCTTCTGTCCCACTAAAATCACAATTAATATCCGCAGCAACTTCTTCTGCCGTACGTACATCTTTCCATAGACTTAAATCCTGAATATATCCTCTCATATAACGATCAGAATAAGATGGAGCCGTACCTGCCTGCAAATCAGCGTTCGGAGTTACCTGTAAAGTACCACAAGATGAGCTACCAACCTTTTTCCCATCCAGATACAAAGCTATTCCGCCGCCCTTCTGGTAAGTTGCAGCCACATGATACCAACGGTTCAACTCTAAAGAAGAAGTCTGACAACCAGTCCAGTTACCATCGTTAATATAAAACTGTATAACATTTCCACTACTTCTGAGCATCCAACCCGAGTTACCACTCTCACAAGAAATAACATTCTGATCACCACCGGCAAATTCGTTATATTTCACCCGACACTCTATAGAAAAACTTTCCGTCACATTCCAATCGCCGACTGGTCCCAAATTCATTTTAGAACCTAATCCGAAAAGAGGAACACCTGCTTTTACCGTATTAGCATAAAAGGCAGCAATAGCATCATCCAATATCTTCAATGCATTGGTATAGGCTTCATCCGATGATGAATTCTGAAGGATAAAATAGGCCCAATCAATACGGGTTTGTAAAATGTCTTTAGAACCCGGAGCTATACAACCTTCCTCATTTCCTTCCACCGACTCAGAGATAGAAGTTTCCGCTTTTTGAATACATTCGATCAAACCACTTCGGGCTAAAGAGTCATCCTCATCCTTACACGACAAGCAAATCAACATAAGGCTTGCCAAAAATATCATTGATATATACTTTGTTCTCATATAAATACATTTTTAATAACCATCATTCTGACCCAGCGTCGTCCAATCGGGCATACCATCAAATTGAGTCTGTGGTATCGGACGAACCTTATGAAAATCTTTTATATTACCTGCTGCATCCGGATTGTAAAGCTTAATATGATCAACCAGCTTACCTAGGCGCTTCAGATCAAACCAACGCTGAAACTCTCCAGCCAGCTCCCTTCCACGTTCATCCAGAATGAAATCGATAGTCATATCTTTTTCCGTTACTTCCATTTCCTTTTCATGACCGGATTTCGTAGCGCGGCTTCTAATTGTCATGATATCCCGAGCAGCACCCTGCAAATCTTTTTTCGTTGTACTTCTGATTTTTGCTTCTGCACGGATCAAATACATTTCAGCTAAGCGTAATACAGGATAATTTCTATCTGAATTGGTCGACATATCACCCGGACGTGTCTGATCATCGAATTTTGTCATACCGATAAATGTTTTACGATCGGTCGGAATACCTTTTGCATCATACAAGTCATTTACATCGAAAGCAGTATAACATTTTGCCATACGTACTTTTTCCTCTGCAGAGATCGGATCAATACTCAGATATAATGCCGTATCCTTATACAAGGTCTGCATATTGGGAAATGCCGAAGTATCATCAGTCGGATCATTATACAACCATACCCACTGATGTAAGTCGGACCAGCGCAAATCAGCCTCATGATTAAATAATGATATATAATATAATGTAGGAACTGCACCACAGCCACCATAACCAGTCCAACCGCATTCTGTTTTCACACCGGCAAAACGGTCGATAAACATGGCAAAGTGTTGCCAGTAATAGCTTGGTTGTTTAAAAGACTCGTCTTCCACAAACTCTGTTGTCCAGATAAACTCTTTATTTCGTTTACTGTCATCCCATAAATCTTTCAGGGAAGATGAAAGTTCCAAACCATAAGAACCATCAATAACCTGCGACGCCATATCGGCTGCCTCATCCAGCTGTTCATTATAAAGATACATACGAGCTAAAAATGCTTTAGCAGAAGGCATATCTATACGTCCATATTCGGAAGTCCGCCGATCCGGTAACAGCTTGACAGCCTCTTCCAATCCCGAAATAATTTCTTTGTAAAAATCCGCACGGGGCGAACGACTAGCCGTCATCCCTTCATCCACATCCGTCGTACGAGGCAGATATGTATCTCCCCATGTTTCAGTTATTATCCAAAGGAACATAGAACGCATAACCATCATTTCCGCTTTATACTGATCTTTTTCCGCTTCATCGGCAAAAGGCGTACTGTCTATCGTTTCAAAGAAAAGATTGATATTTGCCATCGCCTTATAGCAGTGGTTCCACAACCAGGACACATTTCCGTTTGTTGCATCCAAACCATAATAATCGCAGACTCCCATATCCGTAAAATTCCCTCCCCGAAGGAACAGGTCTGCCCCATGTTCTGTAAAAGCAGGCCATTGCCCACCACCGCCATACAGATTGTTTATCTTTGTATAGGACTGATACACCAATGCTTTAATACCATTCTCCTCACCAAAAATATCAGTTGTAGATCCGTACGATTCTTCTTTTAAAAAGTCTGAGCACCCTATTGTAGACATACATATGGCTACCAAACCCAATATAAATATTCTTTTCATACTTATTCGTTTATTATTAGAACTGAAGATTTACGCCAAAAATATAAAATGCTTCCCACCAGGAAATACCACCGGAATTTATGAACTTGCTATAATGAACAGGATCATTTGCCATTGCATAAACACGTAGTTTTTTTACTACACTTTTATCATTGAACAATGTTTTCGGTAATGTATAACCGACTGTAATATTCCTAATATTAACATAGTTATTTTTATGATAGCCCACTGCACTCAGATATTTAACACTTTGACCGGCTACCGGACGAGGATTACAATTAGTCGGATTTTCCGGAGTCCAGTAATCAACTTTCACCGTATTCCAACGTCCCATTTCTGATGACCAGAAATCTGTACTATAAGTATCTCTCGCCAAAGCTCCGAATTCACCATAACAATCTACTGAGAAATCCAGGTCTTTCCATCGTCCATTGATCTGAAGTCCGCCAACCCAGTCAGGTCTGTTCGTACCCAGAATCATACGGTCATTCCCATCAATCTTCCCATTTCCATCCCAATCAGCCACTTTCACTTCACCCGGTTTCTGTCCGTAAAGTGCTGCAAGGCCCGCTTCTTCTTGTTGCCAAATACCCACTTGCTTATAATCGTAGAATACACCATTTACCGGATAGCCAACAAAAAGTCCGTTATTGATATCCTCTTTCATCTCAGGATCCTGAAGGCGAACCAATTCTTCCTTATTTCTATAATAAGTAAGCGTCGCCCCCAATTCTAAATCTTTTTTCTTAACAGCAATCCCCGACAAAGAAATCTCCAATCCCCGGTTACGGGTATCTCCCACATTATCCCAGGCACGGTTAAATCCTGTCGTATAAGGAAGTGTTTTCAAATAAAGCAAATCAAAACTTCTGGAGTCATACCAGTCAACAGATCCGTAAATACGCCCATCCAGAAAACCGAAATCCAATCCGATATCAAGCATCTTATTCTTTTCCCATTTCAAGTCGGGAGTCGGACGGGTATCAGGTTCCAGACCCGGATAATTAATTTCACCGGATTCTGTTTTAAAGTTGGCATATGTACCATAAAGAGTTCCGGCTGTCGCATAAGCAGCAATTGCATAATTGCCTGTCAAACCATAACTTGCTCTCAGTTTCAGGTTAGTGATCCAATCGATCGGCTTAATGAAATCTTCCTCAGAAATTCTCCAGGCGAGGGCTCCTGACGGGAAAGTTGCCCATTTATGCCCTTCTGAAAGCTGGGAAGCCCCATCTCCTCTGACTGAAAATGTCAACATATAACGATCATTATAATCGTACTGTACACGTCCAATATAAGATACCATCTGGGAGCGGGTAAAACTTGAAGACAATGTTTTCGAATCAACCAGACGCCCCATGTTATACCACAAATAAGCAGGAGATTCCTGTTCTTTACCCGACATACTCGAGTTAACAGTTTGCCTGTTCTGCATCTCCAGTACTCCGGATAAATTAATCGTATGTTTCTTTATGTCCAGCTTATAATTCAGAATATTATTCCACACCCAGTCGGCTTGCCGATTATTAGTCATACTGGCCACATTCCGTGTATCCTGATAAGAAACGCTTCTTTCATCATAATAATATCCTCTGGAAGAAAAAGCCGGATTATAGGCAAAATTCGTATTATAAGTAAAGTTTTTTGCCAGATTGATCTCTGCAAAAATCCTGAAAAAGATCTTCCATTCTTCCGTTTTATCCTTGTAGACTTCATCGCTTTCATTCAGATACGGATTCTTTACAAAAGGATCGCCAAACGGGTAGGTATTGTAAGAACCATCAGCATCCCTCACCGACGTCAACGGAGACATCCTGATTACCGTACCGAACACATCCGGTTTATCATTTTTAATTGTATAATAAGCACGGTTAGAGATTCCGACTTTCATAAAAGGCAATACCTGATGAGATAAATCGGTAGTCAGGTAAAAATTATTGTAGTTATTATTTTTATAACGACTATCGTCATTCCGGTAATTAAATGAGATTTTATACTGAGTTTTGTCATTTCCTGAAGAAATAGTAACCAGATAGTTGGTCCAGAAACGTTTCCGGTTAAAGTATTCGCCCGTCCAGTCCGTATTCATTTTTCCCATATTGGACAGTTCTGCTCCGGAAAAAGCTTTAGCATCATCAGCTTCGCTGTTCCATGTTCCGGCAGCTCGGTATGCTTCACGTTTGAATGCAATATATTCATCTGCATCCATCACTTCGAAAGAGCCCCAATCATTTACTCCGACTCCGGCAAACCCATCATAAGAAACAATCGTTTTACCTTTCTTCGCCTGCCGGGTTGTAACCAGAATTACGCCATTAGCACCTCTTGCCCCGTATATAGCGGTAGAAGAAGCATCCTTTAATACATCAATCGATTCAATATCACCGGGATTTATTGAAGCCAGCGTTTCGTTATAAGGTATCCCGTCCAACACAATCAACGGGTCATTACTGGCATTTCGGGAACGTGTTCCACGGATTCGAATAGAACTACCATCCATTCGTATACCCGGAACTCCTACAAGGCTGGTCGTAATATCGTTGGCTGGTATTCTGCCAATCTTTTCTGAACTGATAGAGGCCACCGAACCTGTTATATCTTTACGTTTCATAGAAGTATAACCTGTGACAACAACATCTTCCAATCCGATAACGTCTTCCGCCATCACAATGTTGATCTCAGTACGACTTCCAATTGTTACCTCCTGGGATAACATTCCTAAATAGGAAAAGACTAGTATGTCTTTGGGATTCAGATTAGCAAAAGAGTAAGCGCCTTCCTCATCAGTAATGGTTCCGGTTGTACTCCCTTTTACACTAACATTGACACCAAACAAGGGCTCCCCATTAATATCTTTTACGATTCCAGACACATAATTGTCTGTTTTTAACACACGGGGGGGGGGTTAACATATGTTTTGATTCCGCCGCAACCGGCAGAACCAAAACCGACATGACTAGAATCATTGGAATTTTCATTCTTCGATTCAAATCCTGAACGAAAAGTTTAGACAATTGATTAACTTGTTTCATACTCTTTATTTTTAATTAGCAATAAATATTGTTAGATAAGAAGATTATATTATTTATATCACAAACCACACATATTAACACAAGGCAATAAATACAAACATATAACAACATATTCAAACCTTTTATATCTGTCATAATATTTATCCGGGATTAAAGCCTACTACGAGTGCTATCCCCTTTTATTTAAAGACAAAGTAAAAGATTCCATTTTACAAATTCATAATAAAATACTCCGATATTCTTATATTATCTTACTATATTATTAATTAGAATTTAGTTAAATAAATCAGACTACCGCTCTATTCCCCAGGAATAATCCGGTGTCGGTCCCATTTCCAATGTGAGAGTACCTCCTTTTAACAATTCGGAAGCCGGAAAACAGAAAGACTGAAGTTGGTTGCCATTCAGAACAGCACTCTGAACATATTTATTAACACGGGAAGCATTATGTGCTTCTATCGTAAATGTTTGCCCTCTGCCAAAACGTTCGCCCAAATCAATGACAACCTTTTCATATAACGGACTAGCGATCTCATAAACAGGCTCGATGCTACAACCACCATCTGTCTGGAAGAGCCCTAGAGCAGCCATCACAAACCAGGCACTCATTTGTCCCTGATCTTCATCTCCCAGATAAGCATTTGCCATTCCGCCCCCGTAATAACGTTCAATTATAGAACGACTCCATTTCTGAGTTAACCAAGGTTGTCCCACCCAGTTAAACAAAAAGGCAAAATGCATGGACTGTTGATTTCCCTGGACTACCGGATAATCCCAGTACTGATCGTTGGGTGCATTGTAACGCCAAGGTTCACTCGCTCCGAATCCCCATTGAAGACGTTCAACAAAACGGTCTTTTCCTATCATTTCAGCCAAAGCCGGAACATTTTGGGGAACAAAATAAGTCAATTGCCAGGCATTTCCCTCCACATAATGATGGTTCGCACCTGAATGGAAAGGATCAAAATCTTTACTCCAACTTCCATCACTATTCCGCATTTGAGCATAACCTGTTTCCGGATTTATCGCATTTTTCCACCACGAACCCCGTTCTGCAAATAGTTTAGCATCCTCCTCTTTCCCCAATGCCTCGGCCAGTTGAGATACTGTCCAATCGTCATAAGCATATTCCAGTGTATTAGAAAAACGTCCGAGGTCTGCCGGAACATACCGGTGTTTCAGATAGGGCATCAAATCACGATTTCCCGCATAACCACCACAGACTTTCTGACTCGGGGTAGTCTGCATCTTTTTAACAGCAGCAAAAGCTTTTTCTCCGTCAAAACCACGAACACCCATTTGCCAAGCACTGACAATCAAAGGTATTTCATGTTCTGCGACCATTACCGGAATATATTCCATGCCAGCAGGACCTTTAGCCAACCAACCATTCGCATCATACATCGCCAATTGTGACTTTACCCAACGATTACTCCACTCCGGCGTCACCAGATTCCAAAACTGATTCAGATTCCAGAACGTATTCCAAAAAGCATCACATCCCAAAGCCACATCATCCGGATCTGAAAACCGACGGACCTTTTCATCGGCAGATACCCATTCTCCGTTTACATCGCTCCAGATATTACGGCTACACAATGCCCGATACATATTAGTATAAAAACGCACCTTCTCCAAACGGTCATTTGTCGAGATCAACACACGGTCAAACAAATCGTTCCATACATTTACCTGATTATTCCGGACCAGATCAAACTGCCAGCCAAAAGGTGAACTGATTTCTTTCTCCAGATTTTCAGCAGCATTTGCTATACTGACCAGAGAAATACCTGAACGCGCCTGTACTACCGGTGATTTTTTGGCATCAAACTGTAACCAGACACCGGCATTCTTTATATTTTGGGCTGCCAGATGTTCCGTCTTTTCCCTCTTCTCATTGATCCAACCACCCATCGATTCTATAGGCTGGTCAAACTCAATCACAAAATGAAGGGTATATTCCTGATCTGCATCAGAACTCCATACATATTTAGACAACTGATGACTGTAACCCTCGATACGAGTATCGCTGACTTTTTTTATTTCAACATCCTCTAATTGGTAATCATATTCAGCCGGGATATGCAGATCAACCAAGACCCGGGCACTATCCTTATCGGAAGGAAAAGTATATCGCTGAAAACCGCAATGAGTCGTGGCAGTCAACTCAGCTCTAATACCATAATCCGTAAGGTCTACCTTATAATAACCCAAAGGAGCTTCTTCCGTCAGTTTATCTATCCGGGAACGATAGCCTGAATCCGGGTCAGTTTCATCACCGACAATCGTTTGTAACGGTCCATTCGTCGGCATCATACCCAGCCCTCCCATCGTCCATTCGTGTATATGGCTAAAACATCCTACGCTCTCGAAAGTAGGCTGATATCCGGCCTGCCAACCGGCATTCTGATTATCGGGACTCAGTTTTACCATTCCGAAAGGCATCCAGGGACCAGGTGCAATCATCCAACGGGAATGGGCTGTGCCAATACGAGTATCTACATACCGGGCTAAAGTCTGAAGAGGCTGAGGCTTACGTTCCACCTTTCCTTTCTGTAATAATTTACCATCTGCCCGAACCTCGAAAGTACTGATCTGCGAAGATGCAACAGCCGGCATCGGAACTTCCAGGCAATAACGTGCTGTATCCAGCACAGTTGAAAATATCTCTTTTCCATCCAATTCGACAGCAAGAGCCGGCTGTCCTTCCAAATGTTCCACATCAACGAGCAAGGGCTGCTTATTTCCACTATCGGTAGCCACTTCATAATCGGCAGCCTTTACAGAACGAACGAATGCTTTTTCCGGATTCACCAACCGCACACGTGAAGGACCTTGCAAACCGACATGATCAAACAAAAGCCACGAACCTTCCAATACGGAAAGCGTGATGCTGTTTCCTCCCTCACGTAATACTCCTTTCTTCACCGGAATAGACAGATGAATAGGTTTCGCCTGACTCATATCCCCTGTAATAGAAGCATCGCTTCCTCCTGAAGTCAATTGAATCTTCTCTTCCTGACTATTATTAATCAAGACTTTTAACAAAGGAGGTTTATGAGGAGAATTATCAGCCAAATCAACGATCAATGACCACTCCCCTTCTTCCGGAATATTTTCCAATCCGAAAAGGATATTCACGTCATGTGTCCTTAAACCTGCGGTAGACCAAGTTCCGCCCCATTGATCGGCCGGACCGGGCAAAACATAAGGGAATGATTTTTTTACATCACTCTTCCCGACCAAGAAATATCGATCCTCAAAACCAAAGTCATTAGCCAGAAAATCTTTATACCGATCTGGTCCCAATGCCAATTCAACAGTAGAACTATCAGGGACACCTATATTCCAAATCTGTCCCTTATTGTCAGGTATTGTACAAGAGGTTACAGCCAGTACACACAGACAACTTGCCAAAAGTATTCTTTTTCTCATAACTGCAAAGATTATTTATGCAGCAAAAGAAGCGATCTTCAGCGAGTCCCGCAAGTCATATTATTCTGATTGAGTTATACTATGTTCTGATTCTTTCTTTCGATATACGGAAGGAGAGACTCCCATCACTCTTGTAAAGATACGCGAGAAATAGGCTGGTTCCTCAAATCCCAGTTTAATAGATATCTCATTCAATTTAAGATTAGTAAGCACTATATACTGACAGGCTTTCTGAATCTTCAACCGAATAAAATAATTAATCGGTGACATTCTCGTCTCTTTTTGGAAAAGCATTGAGAAATGTGATGGAGAGTATTTAAAGTAAGTAGCTAATTGTTCCAGCGTCAGATTTCGTTCCACATTTTCCTGCATATAGTGGATCACTTTCGATGAGAATGAATATTCTTTATGAGTAGGTAAATTATAATAACGGAACTGTTCCAGATATATGAACGAACTCAGGAACATATAAAGGCACATACTGGAATAGATCATATATTCCTTTGTGTATCCCATAGAGAAACAACTGTATATCTCCTCGAATAACCGTATCCTGTCCTGAAGCCGCGAATGTTCTCCCGGCAAAATATCTTTGGGCATGTTGTAGGACGGGACAAACTCTTTACACAGTTTTCCTTTAAAATGAAGGAAATAGATGGTCCAGGGATCATGCTCGTCCGCTCCAAATGAATAGGGGACATCGGGTGGGATAATGATATACTGGTTTTCAACGACCGTATAAGTCTTTCCATAAATAGTATACCAACCCTTTCCTTCCGTACAATAGATCAGCATCGCATATTTAGAGCCCTGGTCCTTTTGTACATAATGATACTTTACCTTCGGAAAGAAACCGATTTTCCTAACATACAAATTTCCGATAAGCGGTTCGCTGCTGTACGAATCCAGTAATTCGTCCGGCAGGGAAACAAAACGTTCTCCTTTGAATCCTTCCTTAATCTTTATCATGGCTTTAATCATAAGACCTGTTCCAATAAAGAAAACCTTCGCTTTCTCTAACCGGGAACTTACGGTCGGTTTACGATGCGAAGATACAAAAAAACTCCGCCGGTTTCCCGACGGAGTTTCTATCTTTAATACTTTCGGACTTTTCAGTCTTTCGGGTATCTTATTTACTTAACAACAGTTTTAACTGCGCTTTCGCCTTCAACAGCTACTACAACGATACCTGCCGGAGCAGAGATTGTAGCATTGTCAGAAGAAAGAACTGTTCTTGCGATTGTCTGTCCTAATACATTTGTTACAACAACTGTCTTATTAGCTGCACCCTGGATTGTTACAGAACCTACGCCACCGAATACGTTGAATCCATCAACTGTGATGTCTTCGTTGCCTACTGGCGGGCTGTAAGAATCTTCGTCAAACTGCATATCACCTGTAACAGGTTCAGTAAAGATTGAAGTACCGAACTCAGCGATGTCAGATGAAGCAGATTTTACAATTGAAGGAGAATAGCTATAAGCTGTTACGCGTACTGCATATTCAGTCTTCGGCTGCAAGTTGATTGCTCTGATTGAAGTTGAAGTAGGACCTACTTCTTCTGATTCAATACCCTGAACAAAGAGGAAGTCCCATTTGTCAGATTCTTCCATGTAGCTAGCTACCGGCAGAGAACCGAAGTCAGGATTCCAGTCATTCTTATTGAATGCACCAGTGTTTTCTTCAAGACCGTCTTTTTCGTCACGAGACAAACGAGTTGTGTTAGTGAATTCGAAGATATCGATCTGCTTGCCACCTTCTTTCAACAGAACTGTATAAGTGTTAGCCGGGCTCAAATCAGCGTCAACGCTAAATGCTTCTGCCTTATAAGCCTCATTCAACTGAGTATTTGTTGAAATAACATCCATTGTCTTATATTCAGCGCCATTCTTCATGATAGTCAGCTTATAGTTGTGGTGCAGCAACGGATTGATAACTTCACCTGTTCCGTTGAACAATTCAACCATGATTGTACCTTCTTCAGCTTTCACTTCAGAGATAAAGATATTCTTAGAAGTGTTCTGCTTTTCGTACTGACCAAGTTCTACTTTGTAGTAGTGAGCACCCGGAACTGCAGACCATCTGAATTCAGCCTTGCTACCGTTAATGTTGTCAGACAAATATTTAGTATCAACTACAGGAGCAGCCAGAACCGGAGAATAATTAACCGGAAGATCTACTGTACAGTTGCACAATGTGCTTGCTGCTAATACGTCTGCAACCAAATCATGATCGCTCTTATCAGCCAACAGATCAACAGAAACCGGAATAATAGCTTCGCTTACATATTCAGCCTGGTTCTTACCTTCAGTAGAAGCGATCAATGCACCAGCAGGAGAGATAGCAATTACTTTAGATACCTCTTCAGTAGGATCGATTGAAGGCAGATCTTTACCGATCAAATAGATTTCCTTCGTTGCAGCAATGTCTGCATCGATGAATGTAACAGCGCCGAAGTCTAACTTAGCCAACTTAGCAGCTTTTGTATCAGGAGTTGCAGCGAAATACAGTTCAGGTTGTTTAACATCACCATAGATGTTAGCAGCTACTGTATCATTACGGTAAGCTCCGTAGATATCGAACAGGCTGATATAGCCATTGCTCTGACCATTATTGTTTTCTACTTCTTTGTAAGCATACTTTTCATCCAAACCGTATACATAAGTCCAGCTGATCTGGTCTTTGATCTGCATCGGATACAGACGAACCGTGTCATTTACATAATTATAGATGAAGTCTTTGTTATCAACTGCTGAATGAATTGTATCAGGAACGATACCAGCCTTGTCAGACGGTTTGAATGTAGACTTAACGTAAGCAAGTAACTCACCGTATTTGTTAGGAATCAATTTGCCACCGTCCAAAGTACCGATAACAACAGTTGTATCGTGATCGAATGCACCAATCTTGTTAGATTTGCTTGTTTCTACAGTTACCGGAGCAACAAGGTTCAAACCTGCGATAACGAAAGTACCGTCTTTCACTTCATAACACTGATCCTGGCCCAGATAATAAGTACCATAGTTCTTAGTATACAGATCACGGAATACATTAGAGTCATATTCGCCCCATTCAAATTGGTCAAGATGCTGGATATTACCCAGGAAGCTGGTATAAGCACCTACCGGTTTGTCACCTGTTAATGTAGAGATAAGACCTTTGAATACAGTACCAACTACGTTGAATTGGTTGAAACCTGTCAATTCTTTTTCCCAATCTTCGTGAGTAGCTTTACCATCACCTGAATCGTTTGTCAACAGGCCGAACTGAGCCATATCTGTAAGGATTTCTTCTGTCGGAACCCAATCGGTTCTGGACTGAGGTGTATATCTAACCTTAACAGGGATACCGTTATTTTTCAGGTCATCCAGATTAGCTTGTTTGTACGGAACACGGATATACAATGTGTCACCAGCACTTTCACCACGCCATACAGAACCAGGTTGCGGTTCAAGACCACCAACATCACCACGATTCCAAACAGCGTTTGCATATTCTGTTGAGAAATAGAAGTTCTTATCCTGTTTTACTTTCGCTTCACCAATTCTCATAGCCTGTTTGTACAGACGGATAGTTGTATAGTTAGCGTCGTCAGCATCCGGTTTCAAACCTGTTGCGTAAACATGAACAACATGGTTACGAGAAGAGCCACCGATACCCCATACATAAGAATCCTTATTAGTAAAGTAAGGAGCTGCAAATACTTCAGCACCACCCTTTACAGCTTCACCTACAGGACATTCGCAATCCTGAGCAGCAGAGATCAAACCAGCAGAAATATTCATAATGTTTGCCAATGTTCCGGTTACAGAACCAACAACACCCTTATCTGTTTCAATACCTCTCCAGTTAGTCCATACGTGCTGAGTACGAGCAGATGTAGTCAGAACACCCGGATAATAAGCTTCACCCAGATTGATCAAATCCTGTCCTGAATAACCTTCGCAATCATCCTGAGTATTCAATGTTGCTGACAAGCCCCATTTTTCTTCAATATTATAAGCTCCATCCTGATCGATGTTCATGTTACCTGATGCAAAGTGGAAAGCAGCTTTCACTGTCCAACCTTCATTCAGATTACCTAAACAATCGATAGCAGCATCCGGAATACATTTTGTATGTTTAAATCCATCAACCAATTCACCTTCGAAGTACCAGTTGAATCCCAAGAATTCAATCTTATCTTCCCATCTGTCGGTAGAACCCGGATCAGCCGGAGTTAATAATTCAAGATTTAATGCACCACCATCACAAGAGTTATCAATTGCCATTCTTACAGCATTCGCAGGTGCAGGGCCAGGACCTTCTGCACAATCTAAAATAAACTTAGGCAGATATGTGAAATCAATAGATGTTTCAAGAACTTCTTCGTATTTTGTAAAGACTAAGTCGTCACCGAATTTGAATGTACCGCGAGCATCTACGCTATGTCTTACAAACGCTGTATCCGTACTGGATGCAGTAGTCGTAGCAAATACATAGTCAGCCAAAGCCCACTGGTCTTTCACAGTACCCGGCTCTACATGATAAACAACCTTTACATTTGACCAGTCAACCGGATTGTATTCATTGAACGAACCTGCACGTACATAGAAACTTCTACTTCCGTCAGCTTCTGTTGCCTGAGCAAAATTACCTTCAGTAACATCTACATTACCAATCTTTTCAAGAACGATAGGAGCTTTCACATTCAGCTTCAAATAAGTAGCCTGAACATGGTGAGCTTGTTCAGCACCAGCCATCTTATCATTGAACTTCCAGATCTTAACATCCATTTCAGATGCTTCGCATTCAGTAGAACGGTTAACACCTACACGGAATTCTTTTTCTGTTTCATAATCTATTTCTACGTGAGGACGAATGAAATCAAGATTAATGTCACCGAACAAAGTTACAGGTTCCAAAGTATCAGATGTTTCGCTGTCATCAGCTTTAGAGTATTCTGATTCAAGAACAACACGGATAATAGCATTATCAATATTAATTTTACCTGCACCAGTTGCATTGAACATAACCTGGTAAGCTTCCGGTGTTGTATTAGCACCTACAGTTACACCATTCTTGTCAATTTTAAAACCATCGTCATAAACTTCGTCATAAGGAAGTTCACCACGAGTAGTTCCATCCAGTTCTAAAACTTCAGCTGTTTCAATCTTCCATAACAGATTACGGTTTACATTAGCGTTTTCTAAACGGCTAATCCAGAAATGGAAACTTGTTGCATCTGTTAAGCCTCTTGTATCAAATACGAATTCAACACGACTCTTAACTTCTCTGGTTGGTCTAACACCCAGATAGTTAAAATCCTTTACTGTTGTAATACCGTAATGAGGTTTATTGACATTGTCATAAAACTCACCAGTTGACAGGAAATCACCTCCTGCAACAGGGCTAGCCTCAGAATCGAAAGAAACAAACATACCAGGAAGAAGAGTAGCATCAGCCACCTTATTCAAAGGTAAAGTATACTTCCAAATATTAACCGGATGAGTTTTATTTACTAACGCATCTCCATCGAGAAGGTTAAATTTCGCAGCGGCTTTCAATTGTGCTTCAGTAGGATCTTCAAATGCAGCCTTATAAGCATCACCTGTCTTGTACCAGGCTGGGACCGCATTTTGAGCAAAAATTGAAAAACTACTGCTTGCCACAAGGAACGCGGCGAACAAAGTAGAAAACTTTTTGTTCATAATCAAATAATTTAATTAGTAATAAAATATAAAGTTCAAATAAATCTTTCTATCAAAATAAAGTTCTGACGACTACTTACCGTCGCATTCATCTGTGCATACCTTGCACCTAAATTCTTATGCAAATATACATATCTTTTTTTGTTGCACTATTTTTTTGTTATATTTTTTTCCCTTTAACCATGCTTTCTTATCCGATTCTTACCTTAAATCGTACAAAGGGGACGGTTTTAAGGACATATCCAACCATTAGCACTTCATTTCCTGCAATATTCCCTATACATTATTATATATAACAAAAAACGGCCACCTCCTTTTCAGGAAGCAGCCGTTTCCGGTTTTATCTTGATGGGAAGATATTACATCATGCCACCCATGCCACCACCCATACCCGGGTTCATCGAAGGCATAGCAGGAGTATCTTCTTTCTTCTCTGCGATTACGCATTCTGTTGTCAGGAACATACCAGCGATAGAAGCTGCGTTTTCCAAAGCAACACGAGTTACCTTAGCAGGGTCGATTACACCGGCAGCGCACAGGTTTTCATATTTGTCTGTACGAGCATTGTAACCGAAGTCACCTTTACCTTCTTTTACTTTCTGAACGATAACGGCACCTTCCTTACCTGCGTTAGCAACGATCTGGCGCAACGGTTCTTCGATAGCGCGTTTTACGATTTCGATACCTGTTGTTTCGTCTTCGTTTTCACCCTTCATGCCTTCCAGTACTTCGATAGCACGGATGTAAGCTACACCACCACCAGGAACTGTACCTTCTTCGATAGCAGCGCGGGTTGCATGCAAAGCATCATCCACACGGTCTTTCTTTTCTTTCATTTCCACTTCAGAAGGAGCACCTACGTAAAGAACAGCTACACCGCCAGCCATCTTAGCCAAACGTTCCTGTAGTTTTTCTTTGTCGTAGTCAGAAGTAGTGTTTTCGATCTGAGTTTTGATCTGACCGATACGAGCCTGGATAGCAGCTTTGTCGCCGGCACCGTTAACGATAGTTGTAGTATCTTTGTCTACAGTGATCTTTTCGGCAGTACCCAGCATATCCATTGTAGCACCTTCCAGCTTCAAACCTTTTTCTTCAGAGATAACCACACCGCCAGTCAGCACTGCGATATCTTCCAACATAGCTTTACGACGGTCGCCGAAGCCCGGAGCCTTCACAGCACAGATCTTCAAAGAACCACGCAGACGGTTTACAACCAATGTAGCCAATGCTTCGCTGTCGATATCTTCAGCAATGATCAACAGAGGACGACCGCTCTGAACAGCCGGTTCCAGGATAGGAAGCAAGTCCTTCAATACAGAGATCTTCTTGTCGTAGATCAGGATATACGGATTTTCCATCTCGCATTCCATCTTTTCTGTGTTGGTTACGAAGTACGGAGAGATGTAACCACGGTCGAACTGCATACCTTCTACTACGTCAACTGTAGTTTCAGTACCTTTTGCTTCTTCCACTGTGATAACGCCTTCTTTCTTCACTTTCTGCATAGCTTCAGCAATCAGTTTACCGATCATTTCGTCACCGTTAGCAGAGATTTTAGCTACGTGTTCGATCTTTTCGAACTGGTCGCCTACTTCTTCAGCCTGGTCAGCGATCTTTTCAACCACTTTGGCAACAGCTTTGTCGATACCGCGTTTCAGGTCCATCGGGTTAGCACCTGCTGTAACGTTCTTCAAACCTACACCGATGATAGACTGTGCCAATACAGTAGCAGTAGTTGTACCGTCACCTGCATTGTCGTTTGTTTTGGAAGCCACTTCCTTTACCAGCTGAGCACCCATGTTTTCGAACGGGCAAGCCAGTTCCACTTCTTTAGCTACCGTTACACCGTCTTTAGTGATGTGAGGAGCACCGAATTTCTTTTCGATGATCACGTTACGGCCTTTCGGGCCTAATGTTACTTTTACAGCATTTGCCAATTCGTCCACACCTTTCTTCAAAAGGTCGCGGGCATCCATATCGTACTTAATTTCTTTTGCCATGATTATATTGTTTTATTATTTCCGTTTAATGAATTAGATAATAGCTAAAATGTCAGACTGACGCATGATAAGATATTTCTCACCATCCAGCTCGATTTCTGTTCCTGCATATTTTCCGTACAGTACAGTATCGCCACCTTTTACAACCATTTCTTCATCCTTTGTTCCGTTACCCACGGCAACAACTTCACCTTTTAAAGGTTTTTCTTTTGCTGAATCCGGGATAATGATTCCGCCAAGTGTCTTTTCTTCTGCTGCAGCCGGCTTAATAAGCACTCTGTCTGCTAATGGTCTAATGTTCATCTTACTATATTTTTAATTGTTAATAATATTATGTTTACATGTGTTTTTCTAATTCACGCTTATTCCTATGCGAAATCTGTGCCAAATTAATTGACAGGGAAAAGACTGCCAATTTTGCATAAACAGACGTTTAGATGCGCCGACATGACTGACAGGATGACTATACATCCGCCTCACATGCTTCCCGACTAGAACAAAAGTAACGGGAAAGTAGTTCATAAGTCACGGTCTTTTAACTGATAGGTCCTAAACTTTTATTCTTTTGAGCATGCCTTAATTTAATTTTCAGCTAGCTAAAAATAGATTTCGACCATGCTAAAAATCAATTCCGAGCATGCTCAAAAGTAAAAAAATAAGGGACGAAAGAATTAGAATCTGCCGTCCCTTACATTAATATATAGTATATTTCAAATTAGTCTATCAGCAATGTTGCGATGGAATGAGCCGGTAGTACAGGCTGGTAGACGCGACCGTCGATTTCAACAGATACCTGGCGGTCCTCATTTCCTTCGTTTGCCAAAGCGACAACAATACTTTTGTCGGAGTTGACGAAGGCCATGAGATTGCTGAACTGGCCGGAGGTTTCCAGTTTACGAGCACCGGGCTGGACGTAATGGCTCAAATGTTTCATTACATAATATTCGGGAGTGTAATGGAAGGTTTTTGTATCGGGATCGACAACCACAAGGGAGTTTTGCGCCCATCCCCAACGGCTGATACCGCCTTTATCCAACGAGATATTCCAATACATATAGGCCGACGCACCGTTATCCAGGTAATGACGCATCAGGTTCCAGGAGTAAACGGCACCGCTCCAGTCATTCTTTCCGTCTCCGCATTCCTGCTCGGTCTGATAGAGTTTCATATCGGGATAACGTTCGTGTATACCTTTGATCGCTCCTTTTCCCGCCCATTGGAAACCGACTGCGCTGATATACTTGCCGCTTACCGGGTCGGTCAGGATGGTATCCACCAATGCTTCGTTGGCACGTTCCATGGTGCCGAACATCACTTTCACGTCCAGTTCCTTCATAGCCGGACCTAGATAGTTGCCGACGAAGTTAGCCAGCGAAGCAGCCGTCCAGCAACAACTAGGGAATATCTGTGCCGAATTGAACTCATTCTGCGGCATGACGGCAAAAATGTCGATGCCCTGTTCACGATAGGCTTCGATAAATTTGGAGAAGTAAAGGGCATACGATTGCAGGTAAAGGGAGTCCTGGATAAACATATCCGTTCCTTCATAACCGACCTTATCGGCAGGCAGGCCGTTGCGGTACTTCTCGTTGTAGGCTTCGCCGGTATAGGCGGAGGCATAATGCTTATTATATTTCATCCAGGCAGGAGGACACCAGGGAGAGGCCCAGATACGCAGGTCGGAATTGTATTTCTGTGCGCCTTTAATAAAGGGGATCAATGTCTGCTGATCGTTGGCAATGGTGAAGTATTCCATTTCGAAATCGCCTTCGGTCTCATTATAGGAATACCAGTCGCGGGAGAAATCGTTGGCACCCACCGGCATACGGCAGATGGTGAAATTCGCCCCTATCTCCGGAAAGAAGAGTTCTTCCATGATCTCTTCGCGGACTGTCGGATCGAGTTTGCTCAGGGAAATCCAGCCCAGTTCGTTGAAGCAGGCACCGAAACCGTCTATCTTCTGTCCTTTCTTATGGGTATGGATAACCGCGTCGATCGTCGGAATCGTATCCGAAGAGGCAGAGACCAGGTCGGATTGCTCCTGCCACGGTTCGTTTTCCGTAGTTATTATCCAGGATGCTCTTGGCTGAACAGAACAGGAAGAGAGGACTAAAGCGAATGCGAGAATTAAAAGAGATGTTTTCATGAGACTAATATTAAGGATGACACAAACCCGTTCCCGTGCTTGACACGGGATCGCAAAAGAACAGGTCATATGCCTATTTATTCAGGCAGCACCTTTGCGGCCCCGTGTCAAGCACGGGGCCGCAAAGGTGCTTATTTATATCAGAACTTTGCAATCAGTTCTTCTACAGTGACAGGTGTTTGTTCGCCTGTAATCATATTCTTCAGGTTAATCTTGCCTTCGCTCATCTCCGTTTCGCCAACGATAGCGACATACGGGATTTTCTTCGTATCGGCATACCCCATCTGCTTCTTCATCTTGGCTGATTCGGGGAAAAGTTCGGTACGGATACTGGCGGCACGAACCCGGGCGATAATCGGTAACAGATAACTTTCTTCCTTCTCTCCGAAGTTGACAAACAGTAACTGTGTTGTCATCAACGAATCGGCCGGATACAGGTCCAACTGATTCAGCACGTCGAAGATACGGTCTGCCCCAAAAGAGATACCGACACCCGAAACGCCATCCATGCCAAATACGCCGGTCAAGTTGTCATATCGTCCGCCACCGGTGATACTTCCTATCTGGACATCCAGCGCTTTTACTTCGAAGATGGCACCGGTATAATAGTTCAGACCGCGGGCCAGTGTCAGGTCGAGTTCCAGTTCCGAATGCATAGGCAGCTGGTCGATACGGTCGAGGATGAAGGTCATTTCTTCGATACCCTTCACGGCTATTTCGGAAGTTGCCAACTGTTCTTTCAGAACGGCCAGTTTTTCACGATTGCTACCCGACAGCATGATGATCGGTTGCAAACGGGCAATCGCCTCTTCGGAAAGGCCTTTGGAACGCAACTCTTCATTTACATTATTCAGGCCGATCTTATCCAATTTATCGATAGCCACTGTTATATCAACAATCTTATCCGCTTCACCGATAATTTCGGCAATACCCGACAATATCTTACGGTTGTTCATCTTGATGCAAACGCGGATACCGAAACGATGGAACACCTCATCCATAATCTGAATCAGTTCCACTTCGTTAATCAGCGAATCGGAGCCTACCACGTCACCGTCGCACTGGTAGAACTCACGGTAACGTCCTTTCTGCGGACGGTCGGCACGCCATACGGGTTGTATCTGATAACGTTTGAAAGGGAATGTTATATCGTTGCGGTGCTGCACCACATAACGGGCAAAAGGAACGGTCAGGTCGTAACGCAATCCTTTCTCACAGGCTTTCACGCCGAATCTTACCGGATTACGTTCCAGCAGTTCTTCATCGGTAATGCCTGAGAAACAATCTCCCGAGTTTAATATCTTGAAAAGTAATTTATCACCTTCTTCGCCATACTTGCCCATCAGGGTCGACAGGTTCTCCATGGCCGGAGTTTCTATTTGCTGAAATCCGTACAGATGATATACTTCACGAATCGTATTGAATATATAATTACGTTTCGCCATTTCTTCGGGCGAAAAATCTCTGGTACCTTTTGGTATAGACGGCTTCTGCATATACTGTTTGCTCTTCTTTATCGTCGGAGCTAACCGACTTTTATATATTAAATTATTATTCGGAATGCAAAGGTAGGTATTTTGTTTCAAATTCGTTATTTATTGGATAGGTTCATTGTTTTGTCTGTTTCTTTTTGTTATGTTTGCAACATATTTAACAAAACGTATAGCTATGAGAAAGAAAAAGACAAGACAAAAGAAAGTATTGTACGGTGAACTTGGTAGTTTTTGCATCGACTTCGCCAAATACATGGCAACAGGAGTTGTCATCACAACATTATTAAAAGATCTTGAGGGACATAATGCGCTTATTTATTCGGGTGGATTTGTTTTAGTTTCAGGATTTTTGTTTTTAGGCTTATTATTCATTAAACTGAAGGAGGATTAGTTATGCCTGATTTTATATTTGTTTGTTTACTGTTTATGGGAATGGGACTCGGATTTTTAATCTGGGCACTTTATATGGAAGGCAAATTTCACAGAACGAAGAAAAAGAAGAAATAAAAAAGCAGCCCGAGTCATTCAGAACGACCCGGGCTGCTTTTTTTATCTGATACGATACTCGCTTAGTCGCGGCTTCTTCCTCCCAGGAAGATCATTATATAATATAATAATGTAGCCAGCGAACCTAAGGCAGCCACCACATAAGTATAAGCGGCAGAGCGCAAAGCATCTTCGGCCATACCATGCGTAGAGACATTCGTTATCCCGGCACGACTCAACCATACCAACGCACGCTGACTGGCATTGATTTCGACCGGCAACGTAATGAAACTAAACAACGTTGTCGATGCGAACAGGATGATACCGAACAACAGCAACTGCGGGAACTGGTGGATCAGCAACATACCGCCCAGCAATACCCAGGTCATGATATTCGAAGCAAAGCTAACCACCGGTACCAACGCCGACCGCATCTTCAGCGGGGCATAAGACGTTGCATGCTGTACTGCGTGACCACATTCATGGGCGGCTACAGCGGCGGCAGCGATACTATTACTATAATAGACAGATTCGCTCAGATTCACCGTTTGATTAGCAGGATTGTAATGGTCTGTCAAATGTCCGGGAGTAGAGATCACCTTCACGTCGTAGATGCCGTTATCGCGCAACATCTTTTCAGCCACATCCTTTCCGGTCATACCGTTAGGCATAGGAATCTTAGAATACTTCTCAAACTTGTTCTTCAGTCGGGAAGATACCAGCCAGCTTAACAAGGCAAAACCAATAAATATGATCCAATACATGCTCATAATGTTCCAAATAATTAATTGTTATACAAGATATCTCTTACAAAAAGTCTGCCAAAAACAAAAATGGCAGAAGATTAGCCTGATTAGAGGTGGTCTTCTGCCATTTTGTATTAGTATGTGAGGTTTATTCTTCTGTATACCGGATGATTGTCTGTTCGCGGTCAGGTCCTACCGATACGATTTTAACAGGTACTCCCAGCTCTTCTTCAAGGAATGAAAGATATGCGTTAAACTCTTCGGGGAATTCGTCTTCGCTCTGCATCTTTGTCATGTCAGTCTTCCAACCCGGCAGTTCAACGTATACAGGTTCGATCGTATCGTCGATCTCGAACGGGAATTCCGTCACTTCTTCGCCATTGATCTTGTAGGCTACGCAAGCCTTAATTGTCTCGAAGCTGTCGAGCACGTCACTCTTCATCATGATCAGCTGGCTTACACCGTTGATCATAACAGCATATTTCAAGGCAACCAGGTCGATCCAGCCGCAACGACGTTTACGTCCTGTTACAGAGCCGAACTCATGTCCTAACGTACAAAGCTGATCGCCTGTTTCATCGAACAACTCTGTCGGGAACGGACCGCTACCGACACGTGTACAATATGCCTTGAAGATACCGTATACCTCACCGATATTACGCGGAGAGACACCCAGTCCCGTACAGCATCCGGCACAGATCGTGTTGGAAGATGTCACGAACGGATAAGAACCGAAGTCGATGTCCAGCATAGTGCCCTGTGCACCTTCCGCCAGGACAGACTTACCGTCTTTCAGGAAGTTGTTTACCACATGTTCGCTGTCGATCAGGTTGAATTGCTTCAAGTATTCCAATGCTTCAAACCACTGGGCTTCGAGTTCCTTGATATCATACGAATAGTTCAGTGATTTCAGGATTGCTTCGTGGCGTGCCTTGGCGGCAGCATATTTTTCATCGAAGTTGTGCAGCAAGTCACCTACGCGGAGACCGTTACGGCTGATCTTGTCTGTATATGTCGGGCCGATACCTTTACCAGTCGTACCGATTTTTCCGGAACCTTTGGCAGCTTCGTAGGCAGCATCCAGCATACGGTGGGTAGGCAGGATCAGGTGTGCCTTCTTGGAAATACAAAGTTGTTTGGTCAGGTCGTGACCACTGGCAGCAAGCGCTTCGGCTTCCTGTTTAAACAATAACGGGTCGAGAACGACTCCATTACCGATAACATTCACTTTTCCACCCTGGAAAATACCTGACGGAATAGAACGCAGGATATACTTTTCTCCGTTAAATTCCAGTGTGTGTCCTGCATTGGGACCTCCTTGAAAACGAGTGATCACATCGTAGTTAGGAGTCAGCACGTCGACTACTTTACCTTTGCCTTCGTCACCCCATTGCAATCCTAATAAAACATCTACTTTCATTTTATCTTTATAATAGGCTGTTAATATTCTTTTTTACTATTCTTCTGCTGAAGCTTGAACTTGCATTTACTGCATATCCCGTAGATATACAGCGCATGAAATTCCTGTGTGAAACGGGATATCTTCAGATTGTTGACCTCCTTTTTCAGCACGCTGTCTTTCATTTCCCGAATGGCCCCGCACTTCATGCAAACCAGATGCAGGTGCGTTTCTGCCAATGCCCGCAGTTCGTACTGAACCGACTGGGCGTTGAGTTGATGCCGCACGATCAGGCCGCCGTCTTCCAGCACATCCAACGTGTTGTAAAGCGTTGCCCTACTCACATGGAAGTTCGCCTCTTCCAGCTTTTCCTGAAGGGAGTACATATCGAAATGACCGGCGAAGCGACATATGCATTCAAAGATCGCATATCTTTCCTCCGTCTTTCGTAGTTTTTTCTCAGTCAGATACTCCGTAAACGACTGCTTCATCTCTATGTACTTCTTCTCATCCATTTCATTGCGACTCTACGCGACCGACAAAGTTAGCGCATTTATTTTAAACGCAAAGCCTTAGCTATAATATTCAAATTCAAATTTTAAATCATTATAGATTTCCTGCCCTTCCGGTGTCTTCATAAACTCCGGAAAGTCATCGAAACCACTCAACATTTGTTTCGCATGATCGGCCGACTGGCGACCGTAAAATTTCATTGCTTTTATCGCTGCCTGCTTCTCTTTCCAGGAAGCGCAGAAGTCGGGCCAGGCAATCGTCCGCATACATTCCACAATGAATGCGGCTCTCACCGGTGCAACCACCGTCTTCCCTACCCTGAACAGTTCCATCCAGATAAGGTAAGCCACCGTACGGGCATATTCGTCTTCCACATTAAAAATCAGTCCGAGCAGAAGGTTATCGACATACGGCAATTTGCAGAACAGATTACGGCTGCATTGTTCCGCTATTTCCAGATAGGGTATTTCTTTCACCCACTGTTCCGCCTGTTTAAAAGGAAAATCATCCACAGGTTGCAACAGGGATGCCAGTATCTTAAACTCGCGGATATCCTCTTTCCACAAAGCGGCTGCCAGATCCGAACCAGGTTCGTGCCGGGCGGCTATCTGCTTTATTTCGGGCAGAGGGACACCGAAGTTCAGCTTATAATCGATGCCCTTTTCGCGCATGCTGGTGGATATGACACCGTTCATTGCCATGCGCAGTTGGGTACGTATTTCTTTTAGTTCGTCCTGTAACATATCTTTAATCGTTATAAGATGGCAGGAATGAATAATCCTGGCTGTAACGAAGCATCTGGTCTGCGTATCCTTCGGTATAATCGAGAACGATGTCGGTCACTTCGCCTTTGTCGTTCCTTACCTCTTTCATCACCGGGTTCACAAAACCTTTGTATGGAGCCAGGTTCAGTTTGGCATAGCGGGCAAGCACTTCGTCGTGCAAGGTCTGGTCTACTTTCACACCGTAGTCTTCCACCAGTTTCTTTCCGGCGGCGAAATCGCCTTCGCTCTTGATACGCTGCACTTCTGCCAATAAGGTGCCGAACAAGTTGCGGAGTTTGGCATAATCGTTTACAACGACATATGTCTTGCCGTCACGCTTCTTATATTCGATAACGTTATCGGCTTTACCGTTCTTATAGGCCCACTGGGCGATCAACTGACGGTTGCGCATGTGAGCTTCTTCCACGTCTTTGCCGGCTTCGATACGGACAAGCTGTGTCATCAGGCCATTCATGATATACTTATAATACTCGGCCTTATAGGCTTCGCCATCCGGAACCAGACCTAATTCAACCAGCTTCGGGTCGGCCAGGTAATAAAGGCCGAAGAGGTCGGCACGTGCTTCTTCCAAAGTGGAATCATAGGCTTTCAGTGCGCCCGATTCGGTATCGGGCAGAAGTTTGCCGGAACCATGCCCCAGGCATTCATGCAGGTCGGTATGCAGGTTGTCAGTCAGGAAGCCGTATTTTGCGAGGGCTTCACGCTCCGCATCACTCCAGATAAACTCTTCGTTAAAGCCATTGCCCTGCGACGCCTTGTCGTAAGCCTCGGTTATATTCTCAATCGTAACGGACTTTGAGCCGTGGTCGCGGCGAATCCAATCCGCATTCGGCAGATTGATACCGATCGGCGTTGCCGGATAACAATCGCCTCCCAACATGGATACGGTGATCACTTTGGCACTCACCCCTTTTACCTTTTCCTTCTTGAAGCGTTTGTCGACCGGAGAATGATCTTCAAACCATTGCGCATTATCGCTGATAATCTTCGTGCGCTTGGTCGCTTCCTTATTGATAAAGTTTACGGTCGACTCCCAGCTGGCTTTCATACCCAGCGGATCACCGTACGTTTCGATAAAACCGTTCACGAAATCCACTTCCGAAGTCGTATCCTCTACCCAAAGGATGGAGTAGGCGTCGAATGTCTTCAAGTCACCGGTCTGATAGTATTCAATCAGTTTTTCGATAATAGCCTTCTGGGTATCGTTTTCGGCAAAAGGAACGGCTTTCTGCAATTCGCCTGCAATCTGTTCGATAGCTGCCGAATAAAGGCCTCCAACTTTCCACACCTTCTCGACAATCTTTCCGTTCTCCTTCACCAGCCGGCTATTGAGTCCGTAAGAGATCGGAGTGACGGTATCTTTACCCACTTTCATAGCGGCATAATAATCTTCTACCTCTTTCTGGGTAATACCGCCGCCATAGTAGTTATTGGCAGACGCCAGAATCAGATCCCGGTCGCCGCTCTGTACGGTACGTTTAGCCAATACAGCCGGATCAAAGATCACCGGAGAGATTTCTGCAACAAACTGCTCCAGAGTCTGTCCTTCACGCAAAGGAAGTTCAGAAACATTCACCTGCTCCAGACAGCTCTGAAAGAATTCGGGGGTAAAGCCGGGAACAAACTTATCCTCTGCATAATGATGATGGATGCCGCTTGAGAACCATACCCGTTTCAGGTACGTCTCCAGGGCCTTGAACTGCTCATCCTCGCGATTTCCTTTATATTCCTTGTAAATCGTTTCCAATGCGCGGCGAACCGGCAGGTTATAACGACAATTCTGGTCAAAGAATATGTCGCGCCCCATCAGCGCAGCCTGCGACAGATGATATAATAACTGTTTTTGTTTCAACGAAAGAGACTCGAATCCCGGAACCTGGTACCGAAGTATCTGAAGGTCTGCGAACTGGTCTACCACATAATTAAAATCCTCCTGCGGCGCCTGAACATTCTTTTCTTTCGGGCCTGCACAGGCGGTTAATGCCACTGCTGTCATAAGCGATACAATTGTATTTCTCATTTTATTTATACTAATTCTTTTGTTTTTTCTGAAGTATTACAACGAAAGGCTCTCCCGCAAAGGTAACGAATAAATCGAAGCCATAGGAATATCACCCTAATATTTTGTACCTTTGCAACCGATATATTTATTAAAGAATGGAAATAGCAGCATTAGTATCAGGAGGTGTGGACAGCTCCGTAGTTGTCCATCAGTTGAAGGAGGCGGGATATGATCCTACCATCTTCTATATCCGTATCGGTATGGAAGATAAAGACGGATATATCGACTGCCCCGCCGAAGAGGATATAGAAATTACATCTTACATAGCACGCAAATACGGTTGTCGCATGGAAGTGGTATCCCTGCATGACGAATACTGGGACAAGGTGGTCAGCTACACGATCGACTCGGTGAAGCGCGGCCTCACCCCCAACCCGGACATGATGTGCAACAAATTCATCAAGTTCGGCTGCTTTGAAGAGAAATGGGGGAAAGACTTCGATAAAATCGCCACCGGCCATTATGCCACAACGACCGAGATAGACGGAAAAGTATGGCTCTCCACCGCCAAAGACCCGGTGAAGGACCAGACCGATTTCCTGGGACAAATCACGCGCCTGCAAATCCAGAAGCTGATGTTCCCGATCGGCCACCTGATGAAAGCGGAAGTCCGTGCCATCGCTGCCGAACAAAAGCTCCCCAGCGCCATGCGCAAGGACAGCCAAGGCATCTGCTTCCTCGGTAAAATCAATTACAACGACTTCATCGAGCGTTACCTGGGCAAACGTGTCGGAAAAATCGTCGAACTGGAAACGGGCAAAGTACTGGGCAAGCACAACGGCTATTGGTTCCATACCATCGGCCAGCGGAAAGGACTGGGCCTGAGCGGCGGTCCGTGGTTCGTCATCAAGAAGGATATCAAACGCAACATCATCTACGTCTCCAACGGCTACGACCCGGAAACGCAATACGGGAAGACAATCAACCTGCATGGTTTCGACTTCATCACCGAAGATCCGTGGGGAGAATTTACCGATGAAAAAGAAATCACCTTCAAGATACGCCATACCCCCGATTTCACACCGGGACGCATCCGCCGTATCGGTGACCTTTACCGTATCGAATCAGAAAACAAAATACAGGGTATCGCTCCCGGCCAGTACGGTGTTGTCTACGACAAGGATCATCATCTCTGCCTGGGTAGCGGCATGATTATTGACGAAGAAAAATAAGTCTTTGTCAATAATTATATGTATCTTTGTATCAGACTATAATATATACGACTATGGAAGCAACAACATTAAAAACATTCGAGATATCCATTCCCGAAAAATACGCATCCGCCATACGCTCACTGGTTAAAAGTATGGGAGGAAGCATCAAAGTCCGCAAAGAAAAGAAATGCGGACTGGATGAAGCATTGGAAGATGTGAAGGCCGGAAGAGTATATCATGCTGAAAGCACAGAAGATATGATGAAACAAATCTTCGGATGAATAAGAAATATACACTCAATTATACGGGTAAGTTCAAGAAAGATTTGAAACTCTGTAAGAAAAGAGGATACAATATTTCTTTATTTGAAAAAGTCTCTAAACTCCTTGAAACAACTGGTACCCTCCCACCCGAATATCACCCGCATAAATTAAGCGGCAAATACGAAGGCTTATGGGAATGTCATATTCAATCCGACTGGTTACTGGTTTGGAATCAAAATGATACGGAACTTATGCTTCTGTTTACAGATACCGGCACTCATGCCGATCTGTTTTAATAGAAAAATTCAAAATTAGAATGACTGCGGCAACTATCTCGAATGGTTGCCGCAGTCGTTTTATATGATTGTAGCACCTGTTTTTTACCACTGCGGCAGCTATTTCTTACAATTGCCGCAACCATTTTCCCGGTATACCGCCTTTATTTCAACTATTTCACCCTATTGTTTCATTTTTTTCGCCTTTAATTTGGTTTACAACATAAACCATTTTATATTTGCAGCGTGTAGGTGAGACATGCGCAGCTCCTTGCACTTTTTTAATCCATATATGGTTTATATTATAAACTTATTTGCATTCACTTTTAAAGTAAACAAAACATGGAAACGAAACGAATCATACTATTTATTCTGGCAATATTCTTTACTTGCAATCTTGCCGAAGCACGGACAATCACCGTCAAAGTGAGTAACATACGCGGAGAAAACGGAACAATCCTCGTCATGGCTCAATCAGGCAAAGAGACAAAACCGGTATACGGCATGGCCAAACCGGAGAAAGGAGAAGCAACTATCACGCTTGAAAACGTCGAATGGGAACAGTTCGATATCTCAGTCTTCCATGACGAAAACGGCAATTACCAAATGGACTTCACCGAAGACAAAAAGCCGGCTGAAGGATATGCCATGAAAAAGTGTAAAACGCAACAGGAAGAAGAGACGGTCAAACTGAAATTATATTACCCGGCAAACGAGTAAGACATGAAATGGCTGTTATTCTTTACACTCTTCTTTGCTACCGGCTTTCCGGCTATGGCCCGGAAGCCGGCAACGGCAGAGATTTACTCCGGCCACATTACCGACGGGCAGGGAAACGGAGTTGAATACGCGACAATCGTCCTCTTGCAGGATGAGATTCAAAAAGCAGGTACGACAACCGACAACAAGGGCAATTTCACCATGGAAGCAAAAGCAGGAACATATAAAGTAATCGTCCGGTGTATCGGATATGAGCCGCTGCAAAAAGAATTATTGCTGCCCGCATCCATGCACGACACCCTTTCGTTGAAGGCTTCTTCCTATGCCTTGAAAGAAGTTGTGGTACAGGCTAAAAATATCGAACGCAAAGCAGACCGTTTCGTCCTGTCCGTCTCCCCTTCCACCGGGAAAGACGGAACCGAGTTATTGTCGCAGGCTCCCGGCGTATGGCTGGCAGAAGATAATATCTCCATCAACGGAGCACAGGGCACAAAGGTATTCGTCGATAACCGCGAAATAAAACTTACCGGCGAAGAACTTCTCACCTACCTTCGTTCGCTGAAATCGGAAGATATCAGGCGAATAGAAGTCATCCCGATAGCCGGAGCAGAATATGAAGCCAGCTCACGGGGCGGAATCATCCTGATCTCACTCCGCCGGCGGCAAACGAACGGTATCCAGGGGAGTGTCACGGCCGGGGCCACCTTATCTTCTACCCTTACCCGTTACATGCCTTCCGGAACACTCAATGCACGTCTCGGGAAATGGACCGTAAACGCTGCCGCCTCTGGCAATTTCACACCGAAGAATGAGAGCATGATGACATCCGTCAGGCAATATCCGGACAACGACAACCGCTTTTCCAGCCTCTCCAGGTTCGACACACGATCGGACTATGGTACGGGACACATCGGAGCCATCTTCGAAATCGATACCGTCAACAGCATCGGAGCGGAAATAGAATATGTCGGACAGCAGTCTAAGGGCAACTCTTACAGCGAAACGGAACTGACCAAGCAGGAATGGCTAATAAACAGCACGGGCGATTATAACCAGAAGGATGATTACAACACTTTATCCGCTACCGCCAACTACCTGCATAAACTCGACGACAAAGGCTCCCTGCTCAAATGGATTGTCGATTATGCCGACAAAAAGTCGACGGGGAAAAACAACTACTATGTCGTACAAAAGGCAGCAGGCCGGGATACAGACAGTACGTACCGAAGTAACAGCGATGCGACCTACAAGATCGTCACCACCGATATTTCAATGAATAAATACTTCCGGAAAGGAATGTCGCTGAACACCGGTCTGAAGTACACGCATACATTCATGGACGATAATTCCTGCTACGAAGATCTCTTGGCCGACCAACAATGGAGTATCAGTCCGGCTTACGGCTACGCACTCAAATACAAGGAAAACATCATGGGAGTATATGCATCTTTTTCAACAGAAATCAATCGCTGGGCGTTCATAGCCGGACTGCGGGGTGAATATACCCGGACCGCGAACGAGAGTGACCGGATTAAACGGGATTACTTCGACCTATTCCCGAGCCTGAGCGCCACCTATGCCTTCAACAACCTGAAGACCTGGATGCTGGTCGGACAATACACGCGCAACATCGAACGTCCGGCCTTCTATACGCTCAACCCGAACCGGCTCCAGACCTCCGATTACAGCTACAACATAGGCAATCCCTACCTGAAACCGACCTATATCCACCGTTTCAGCACGACCCTTGTCTATAATTACCGTTACACGCTAACAATCGGAGGCAGCCTGCACCGCAACCTGATCCGCGAATTCTGCAAGGTAGACGCCGTCGACCCGGACGTTTCGTATATCACCTACGAAAACCATGACGTCGAAAACCATTGGTTCGTTGCCGCCAGTATCCCGGTTCAACCCGTCCCATGGCTTAACCTGGCAGCCAATTTCGTCGGTGTACGCCAGGATATCCGTATGACGGAGAAAGCCGCATTTGCCCACCATTACCTGGCATTCGCAAACGCGACCGCAACCTTCACGCTGCCGAAAGACATCACGATCGAAGGACAATACAACGGAGCCAGCCGCCTGTATTCAGGAAACAGCGAAGTGGCTCCCCGGCACATCGTCAGCCTGTTTGCCCGGAAGAAGCTGGCCGGCAACCACTTTCTGATAACTGTTTCGGCCGATAATATCTTCAACCGCTATAATGACTTTGCCAGCCATATCGAAGCCTACACGTCACAAAGCCACTTCGAAAGCGGACACCTTGGACGTACCTTCAAAGCGACACTGACCTGGAACTTCAACAGCGGCCGAAAAGTCAAGAAGCCGACAATCGAACGGGACGTAAACTCTGAAAGAAACCGATTGAACGAAAAATAGACCGGAATGATTGACTGTTAAAAACAATGACATTATCTTTGAACAAACATAGTACGAACAATATAAAAACAAATAAAATCATGGAAGAAAGACTTTTAAACGAGAAAGAAAGCCTGGAACTCATCACACAGATGATTAACTCCAGCAAAAAGAATATGGAGATCGGCCAGGGGAATTACCTCCTGGTGTGGGGTTATTTCACAACAGCCCTGTCGATCATTCTGTTTACGCTGATCGCTCTTACCCACAACATGATATGGAGCTGGGGATGGATGCTGATGTTCGTCATGTGGCCCGTCATGTCTTACCGGCAAAGGCAGCAGCCCCCGAGGGTCATCACCTATACCGACAAAGTAATCATGCAGGTCTGGCAGGTAATGGGCTGGATGTTTGTCATCACTTTCCTGACAACTGGCACCATTGAGTTCATTTTCGGCAGATACGTCGACTTTATCCTTATGCTGCCGTTATCCCTGATATACTGCGGATTGGGAGTATCTATCACCGGTATTATCGTACAGGGGCGCTGGATGATTTATACCCCTTTGGTTGCCTTTGTCATAGCGATTTATATGCTAACCATGCTGATAATGGGTGAAAAAGCGACAACTTTGTGGTATCTTTACTTCGGTTTATCGTTCGTGTTTATGATGATCATACCCGGACATATCGTCAATAATAAAGCCAGGAAGCAATGTTTAAAGAATTAGATCCGTTACTTCATTCACAATTGCGGCTCGCCGTGATATCCATCCTCCTTTCGGTCGAGGAGGCTGAATTCGTCTATCTGCGGGAAAAGACGCAGGCGACAGCGGGAAACCTGAGTGTACAGATAGACAAACTGAGCGAAGCCGGCTACATAGAAGTCGAAAAGAGCTTTGTCGGAAAGAAACCCCGTACCACCTGCCGGATAACACCCGTAGGACGACAGGCATTCGAGAATTACGTAAATGCCCTGAAAGACTATATCGGAGGAAGCTAATCCCTCCGCTAGTCACCGTATACCAATAAAAAAGGCTGCCATCAATCCGACGGCAGCCTTTTTATATCATTAATCCCTGCTAATTAAATAGCGTATAAAGAACTGATAGATTCGCCACTGCAAACACGGCGGATTGCTTCAGCAAACATATCGGCAACAGACAATACTTTTACTTTTTCGCATTTCTTTGCGTAAGGAATAGAATCGGTAAAGATCATTTCCGTCAATGCAGACTGGTCTACACGGGTAGAAGCCGGGTCAGACATAACAGCGTGGCTGGCGATTGCACGTACAGACTTAGCGCCGTTTTCAATCATCAGGTTAGCGGCTTTAGTGATTGTACCGGCTGTATCCACCATATCATCCACCAGAAGAACGTCCAGCCCTTCCACATCTCCGATGATACGCATTTCAGCTACCTCATTGGCACGCAGGCGTGACTTGTGGCAGATAACCATCGGCAATCCCAGATATTTGGAATAGCTGCTGGCACGTTTCGTACCACCCACGTCAGGAGTTGCGATACATAAGTTATCCAAAGGCAGTTCTCCCTTGATATAATCCAGGAAGATAGAAGAAGCATACAGGTGGTCGACAGGAACATTGAAGAATCCCTGGATCTGGTCTGCATGTAAATCCATTGTAATCAGACGGTCGATACCGGCAGTGCTCAACATATCTGCGATCAATTTTGCACCGATAGACACACGGGGTTTATCCTTTCTGTCCTGACGGGCCCAACCGAAATAAGGAACAACAGCAATTACAGAATGTGCAGAAGCACGTTTAGCCGCATCAATCATCAGGAGCAACTCCATCAGATTGTCCGAGTTAGGAAATGTTGATTGAACAAGGAACACGTCACGACCACGGATAGACTCTTCATAAGATACTGAAAATTCACCGTCAGCAAAATGTTGAATGTTCATCTGCCCCAGAGGACAACCAAGACTATTGCAAATTTTCTCTGCAAGATACCGGGAGTTGGTTCCCGAAAACACCAAGAAAGGAGTTTGTGCACTCATTATTCCGAATATTTATCTTAAGTAAATAGATTTGAATTGTGCTGCAAAAGTACAAAACTTATTTGCAATTATCCCTTTATCTTCGGAAAACTTTCAACAATAAGGGCGAGTCACCCCCGCCCCTGTTACTTTTTCTAACGAAATGAAAGACTCATCACTTATACGTAAACTTCAGAACCTTACCCGAATAAGCCGGCAAAACCAGCTGATACGGCCACGCTGCCGTCAGCGTACTGATACTGGTCTCTCCCGTCAACAAATCCGTCAGTGTAGCTGCCTTGTTATCGTCAAAACCCAGTGTAAGAAATGCGTCGGAAGGAATCTTTACCCGCACCGTCTGTTCGCTTTTATCGAAATTCACAACAATCAATACGACCTCGTTACGGTATTTGCGCATAAAGGCATACTGGCTATTCGAATTGAAATACGGATTCCGCGAGTTGGCATACATCAGGTCGAAGAAAGCCCCCTGTGTAATGGCCTGCTCCGATTTCGCCACATTCAATATCCGGGCATACTTCTCTCGCAGTTCACGCTGCTCGTGCGTCAAACCGGCGCCATCGAACTTCCAGTCGTTGATCCATTTGCGCAGGCTCTCCACGCTCCAGTAATCGAATATCGTCGTACGCCCGTCGCGTCCGCTGAAACCTTCCTCGTCCATACCCGGCTCGCCCAACTCCTGACCGCTGTAGATCATGACCGGGTTCGTATTCATCATGGCCGAAACAATCATACCGGGGATACCCGGACGGTGATCGCCGGCAAAGAAATAAGAGGCGATACGCTGCTCGTCATGGTTTTCCAGGAAGTTCAACATATGTGACTGGATACCTTCCAGGCTCTGCCAGCAGTAAGAGATCGTGTTGGCCGCAGCCTGATTGCACATCACCGCACGCACGGTATCGTACAGTCCTACCTTATCATACAAATAGTCAAAATGACCGTTGAAAATATAGTTGCGGTATTCTGCCGGATTATAAACCTCGGCAATGAAAACAACAGCATGTTTTTCTTTTACCTTCGGGATCACCCAGTTCCAAAATTCCACCGGTACCATCTCCGCCATATCGCAACGGAAACCGTCAACGCCTTTATCCGCCCAGTAAAGCAGGATATCCAGCATCTTCGTCCAGGTGCCGGGCACCGGATTGAAATGACCGATCCGGCCATTCACATAATCCACGCCATAATTCAGCTTGACCGTTTCGTACCAGTCGTTCTTTCCCGGACACGGACTGAAACAGTCATTTCCCGTCACTTTTGCGGGGAACTCGCTATAATCGTAATCCCCGTGCGCTTCGGCAAACGACAGGTGCAACGGGCATCCCGGAATATAATAGAAGTTATTATTGCGGTCGAACCCTTTGGTCGTATCATCATGCTGCCCCAGATCTTCGACATACGACATGCGGGCATCCGAGTAATATTCGCGTGCCACATGGTTCGGCACAAAGTCAATGATCACCTTCATCCCGGCATCGTGCGTACGTTTCACCAACGCCTCGAACTCCTTCATACGGTTCGGCACCTTCTCTGCCAGGTCGGGGTCTATATCGTAGTAATCTTTTATTGCATAAGGGGAACCGGCTTTGCCTTTCACCACGTCCGGATGGTCTTTGCGTATCTGATAAGCGGAATAATCGGTCTGGGTAGCATGTTCTATCACTCCGGTGTACCAGATATGCGTCGTACCCAGTTCCTTGATCTTTGCCAGGGCCGTCGGTGAAAAGGCGGAGAACTTTCCTACTCCGTTTTCCCTTACACTACCGTTCTTTACCAACGGAGATTTCAGATTTCCGAACCAACGGGGAAATACCTGATAAATGATCATTTTATCCATTTGTTTCATCGCTTTTATCAACTTTAAATATTATCGGTAAAAGTTATCCGGGCAAGCGCCGGACAAAGCTATGGCAGAAGCATATTGTTCTTCCGCGCCATAATCGCTTTCACCAGTGTTTCATGTTTATTCTCTTGTATCACCAATTCGAATGCGCGGATCGCTGCATCATAACCGATACGGGCAATCTGTTCCACATTCTCCAAATCAAAAGTCTTATACATGCCGAATTCTTCCGCTTCGATCAACACGTCGCACATCTCACGATCTTCCAGCGTATTGGCCCGGAACATATAATGATAGGAACGTTCTGCAATATGAAATATCGTTTGCTTGTATTTCTGGGGAACCAGCGGGCTGACATTCACCCCGATCACCCGCTCGCACCTGTCGCGGATTATGGAAACCGGGAAGTTATGAAACAAACCGCCGTCCACATAATGTACCCCGTTAATCACTACCGGACTGAAAATGATCGGTATACTGCACGAAGCAGTCACCGCCTCCACGATAGGCCCGCTATCGAACTCATGGCTTTCGCCGTTATCCAGATCGGTCGCTACCACAATCATAGGGATTTTCAGTTCTTCAAATGTCTTGGCTCTCAGATGGCGTTTCAGGAAATACCGGAAACGTTTGCTGTCGAACAAGCCGGACTTGGGAAGCTGGAGTTGTGCAAATTCGGAAAATTCACGGCCTGTAAAGAGTTCTTTCAACTCGTCTGCCGAATAGCCGTCGGCAAACAAAGTACCCATTAACGCACCGACACTCGTCCCAACGATGATATCCGGCTTCAGTCCGCACTCCTCCAGTAATTTGAATACCCCAAGGTGTGCAAAACCTTTCGCGCCTCCGCCGCTTAAGGCCAATCCCAATCTATAGGTCTTATGGTTCGATTCTTGCGTCATTGTATGTTTTCTCTCTTTTACGGTGACAAATATGCTGTTTTTTTTAGAATGAAACAGTATTATTTACGAAAAAGTTTCTCTACGTTTTTATTTTTCTTACATTTACGGGAAACAAAATAACGATCCTAAGGGGTGGTTATTCATTTTAAATCTAACGACTATGATAACTAGTATTTTCTGGATTGTGCCCGTAGCGTCGGTTCTGGCGCTGGTATTTGCCTGGTTCTTCTTCCGGCAAATGATGAAAGAGAGTGAAGGAACGGAAACGATGGCTAAAATCGCTTCTTATGTGCGTGAAGGTGCGATGTCGTACCTGAAACAACAGTACAAGGTAGTAGCCTCGGTTTTCCTTGTACTGGTTATCTTGTTTTCCATTATGGCTTACGGCTTCGGCGTGCAGAACGAATGGGTGCCGATCGCCTTCCTGACCGGCGGTTTCTTCTCTGGACTGGCGGGATTCCTGGGGATGAAGACGGCGACTTATGCCTCCGCCCGTACAGCCAATGCCGCCCGTTCATCACTCAACAAGGGATTGCAGGTCGCTTTCCGCAGCGGTGCCGTCATGGGACTGGTGGTGGTCGGCCTCGGACTGCTCGACATCTCTTTCTGGTATGTCCTGCTGAACGCTTTCATTCCGGATGAAGCCCTGAACCCGACCCATAAACTGACCATTATCACTACGACCATGCTAACCTTTGGCATGGGAGCCTCTACACAGGCGCTCTTTGCCCGCGTGGGAGGCGGAATCTATACAAAAGCTGCCGATGTAGGAGCCGACCTTGTCGGGAAAGTGGAAGCCGGCATTCCGGAAGACGACCCGCGTAACCCGGCCACCATCGCCGATAACGTGGGTGACAATGTAGGCGACGTAGCCGGTATGGGTGCCGACCTGTACGAATCTTACTGCGGTTCGATACTGGCGACCGCCGCTCTGGGCGCCGCCGCTTTCGTTTCGTCCGGCAATATAGAAATGCAATATAAGGCAGTAGTCGCACCGATGCTGATCGCGGCTGTCGGCATCGTCCTCTCTATCCTGGGTATTTTTGCCGTCAGGACGAAAGAGGATGCCAATATCCGGCAGTTGTTGAAGGCGCTGGCTATCGGTACAAACCTCAGTTCGGTGCTGATCGCTGTTTCCACCTTCGGGATACTTTATCTGCTCGGCCTCGACAACTGGTTCTGGATCAGTTGCTCGGTAGTGATCGGCTTACTGGTGGGTATCGTGATCGGTCAGGCAACGGAATATTACACCTCACAATCCTACAACCCGACCAAACGAGTTTCGGAAGCGGGACTGACAGGGCCGGCCACCGTTATCATTTCCGGATTAGGACTGGGAATGCTTTCTACCGCTATCCCCGTGCTGGCTGTTGTGGTAGGTATCATCTGCTCTTTCCTTTTTGCCTCGGGATTTGACTTTAGCAATGTAGGAATGGGACTTTACGGAATCGGCATCGCCGCCGTCGGCATGCTTTCCACCCTGGGTATCACATTGGCAACCGACGCTTACGGTCCGATTGCCGACAATGCCGGAGGAAATGCCGAAATGTCTGGTCTGGGCAAAGAAGTACGCAAACGCACCGACGCCCTCGACTCGCTGGGTAACACCACAGCCGCCACCGGTAAAGGATTCGCCATCGGCTCTGCCGCCCTGACGGGATTGGCGTTGCTGGCGTCTTATATAGAAGAGATCAAGATCGGCCTGCTGCGCCTGGGAGAAAACGTCTTGTCGTTTGCCGACGGGCGTACGATGGAGGTATCGAAGGCTTCTTTCTCCGACTTTATGATCTACTACGATGTGACGCTGATGAATCCGAAAGTACTGTCGGGCATGTTCCTGGGATCGATGATGGCCTTTATGTTCTGCGGACTGACGATGAACGCCGTAGGACGCGCCGCCGGACATATGGTAGAAGAAGTACGCCGCCAGTTCCGCGAAATACCGGGTATCCTGACAGGAAAAGCGGAACCCGATTACGCCCGTTGCGTAGAGATTTCGACGAAAGGGGCACAACATGAGATGGTTGTTCCCTCGTTGCTGGCGATCATCGCCCCGATAGTGACCGGACTGATATTCGGTGTGACCGGCGTGATCGGCCTGCTGATCGGCGGACTAAGCACAGGTTTCGTACTGGCCATCTTCATGGCCAACGCAGGCGGCGCCTGGGACAACGCAAAGAAACACATCGAAGAAGGCAACCACGGCGGCAAAGGCAGCGAAGCCCATAAGGCAACCGTTGTCGGCGATACCGTCGGCGACCCGTTCAAAGACACTTCCGGTCCGAGCCTCAATATCCTGATCAAGCTGATGAGCATGGTGGCTATCGTGATGGCGGGGTTGACTGTAGCATGGAGTTTGTTCTGAAACAGTTAATATAATCTAACCGGGATCAAATACTTCCATACGAATAGTTCGTAATTACGAACTATTCGTATTTTTGTTGATAGTAAACAACTTTAAATAGATCCTGTATGAAAACAACTTGTCTGCTCCTCTCCTCCGTCTTGTTACTGGGATGTTTATCCGCCTGCAACATTTTCACCCAGAAACAAAAAGCACTGAAAACGAACGACGGAAGTATCGCCACCGTTGAAACAGGCGGAAACGAACTGACCGTGTGCGACTTCGCCCTGGCGAAAGACACTATTGACGTGCCGCTCAGCGAATTTGTCGAAGACTGCCGCATCATACGTTTCGACAACTCTGACTCCGCCATGTTCAAAGCCTGGTTCACACTCGTCACCGACCAGTATATCGGGATACGGCAACGAAGCGGCGGACCGTTCAAACTCTTCGACAAAGAGGGTAAATTCCTGCACGACATCGGCTCCGTAGGCAATGGGGCCGGAGAATATGCTATATCCATTTACGATGAAGTCATCGACGAAAAGAACGACCGTATCTTCCTCTCGCCTTTCTATGGCCGGAAGATCATGGTGTACGGCACGAACGGCAAATGGATCAAAGACATCCCGCTTCCGGGACAGATCAACAAACCTAAATTATCGCTCAATGCAGACGGCACATTATCCGTCGTACACATGCCATTTCAGGAAGGGGAACCGCTTGCCTTCCAAGTGGATATGGAAGGAAACATCCTGAAACAGATCCCGGCAACCGCCAAAAGGACAGTGTCGGACTTCAACGGAGAAGTTTTCTCTTACAAAAACGGCAACGGGTTCGATTTCTTCCACACCAGCATAGACACTCTTTTTGTCTACGATCCTGTCGGCAACCGGTTATTGCCTGAATTTACCATGACTTTCCCGAATCCGGAAGAGAAACCGATACATCTATACTACCGACTCCCGAATCACTTCATGGTCAATTATTATTTCTGGGGGAAAAACGGTCCGGAAAATGGCGGAGATATCCTGATTGATAAAAAGAAGAATGCTTCCTCCCATTTCCGTCTGGTAAACGACTTCTACGGAAACCTCCCCATCTCCGGAACAGGCCACAATTTCTACCAGGGATATTTTATCCGGAATATGGAACCGGGACAACTGATCGAAAAGATAGAAAAACATCTCGCCTCCGGCAAATGCCCCAGCCAGGACAGAAAGAAACTCGAGGAACTGGCAGCGACGCTGGATGAGAATGATAATAATGTGTTATTTGTCGGGAAAGTGAAGGAGTAAAAGATAGAACAGAAGAACTTTATTCCATGCAACCCGCCGGACAATTTATCTCCGCCCGCTACCAAAATGTTCCATGAAATTGTTTTTAACTACCCGTTGAAAGCATAAATGAAGATTTGCTTGTATCTTTGCAGCCGGTAAAACATTAAAATAATCCATATGTCAATCTCACGCTTTAATGCAGTGGAGAAAGCTTCCAACCGTAAGGCCGTAGAAGCCGTCACTCCCAAACAGAAAGTATCCGAGTACTATGGCGAGAACGTATTTAACCGCAAGGCTATGCAAAAGTATCTCTCCAAGGAAACGTACAAAGCCCTGACCCACGCCATTGATAACGGAACACCTATCGACCGCGAAATAGCCAACCATGTGGCAGCCGGTATGCGTATGTGGGCACTGGAAAAAGGAGTTACCCATTATACACACTGGTTCCAGCCCCTGACCGACGGGACAGCCGAAAAACACGACGCTTTTGTCGAACACGACGGTAACGGCGGTATGATTGAAGAATTTAGCGGCAAACTGCTCGCACAGCAGGAACCGGATGCGTCCAGCTTCCCCAACGGCGGACTGCGCAACACGTTCGAAGCCCGCGGTTATTCTGCCTGGGACCCCTCCTCCCCCGCATTTATTGTAGACGACACCCTCTGTATCCCGACAGTCTTCATCGCCTATACCGGCGAGGCTCTCGACTACAAAACACCGCTGATACGTTCTGTCGAAGCACTGAACAAAGCAGCGAAAGAGGTTTGCAACTATTTCAACGAAGATGTTCACAAAGTAATCACATACCTGGGCTGGGAACAGGAATATTTCCTGGTGGACGAGGAGCTTTACTCCGCCCGTCCGGACCTCTCACTGACGGAACGCACGTTGCTGGGACACGAAAGTGCCAAGAACCAGCAGCTCGACGACCATTATTTCGGCGCCATCCCTTCACGCGTACAGGAGTTCATGAAAGACCTGGAAGTGGAATGCTACAAGCTGGGCATCCCGGTGAAAACCCGTCATAACGAGGTGGCCCCGAACCAGTTCGAGCTGGCGCCCATCTACGAAGAATGCAACCTGGCCAACGACCATAACCAGTTGCTGATGTCGGTCATGAAACGTGTTTCACGCCGCCACAACTTCCGCGTGCTGCTTCACGAAAAACCGTTCATGGGTGTGAACGGCTCGGGTAAACATTGCAACTGGTCGATGGGAACCGATACGGGCATCAACCTGTTCTCGCCCGGCAAGGACCGCGAAGACAACCTGCGTTTCATCACCTTCGTGGTCAATACGCTGATGGCCGTCTATAAATTCAACGGGCTGCTGAAAGCCAGTATCGCTTCGGCAACCAACGCCCACCGCCTGGGGGCCAACGAAGCGCCTCCCGCCATTATCTCGTCCTTCCTGGGTACACAAATCAGCGAGGTACTGGATAAATTCGAAAACAGTTCGATTGAAGATGCCATCGAGGTGGACGACAAGAAACGCCTGAGCCTCGGCTTCGGGCAGATTCCAGAACTGCTGCTGGACAATACGGACCGCAACCGCACGTCGCCGTTCGCTTTCACCGGCAACCGTTTCGAGTTCCGTGCTCCGGGTTCGTCCGTCAACTGCGGTTCGGCCATGCTGGCTGTCAATTCTGCCGTAGCCTATCAGTTACAGCAGTTCAAGAAGGACGTGGAAGCACTCCAGGCAGCAGGCAAGAGCAAGGAAGTGGCTATCTTCGAAACATTGAAGGCTTATATCAAAGAATCCAAACCCATCCGTTTCGACGGCAACGGTTACTGCGACGAATGGAAGGCGGAAGCTGCCCGCCGCGGCCTGGATTGCGAAAACAGCGTTCCATTGCAATACGACGCTTACCTGAAGCCGGAAGTAATCCGCATGTTCAGGGAAACAGGCGTATTGAGCGAAAAGGAGCTGGAAGCCCGCAACGAAGTGAAATGGGAAATCTATATCAAGAAAGTACAAATCGAAGCCCGCGTCCTGGGAGATTTGTCCATGAACCATATCATCCCGGTCGTATTGCATTACCAGTCTTTGCTGTTGAGCAATATCACCAAGCTGAAGGAAACGTTCAGCCCGGAAGAATATGAGGAACTGTCTGCCGAACCGCGCCGCCTGGTACGCAAAATATCCAAGCACGTAAATGCCGTAACACGCATGACGGACGAGATGATCGAGGCCCGCAAGAAGGCGAACGTCATCACCGATTACCGCAGCAAGGCGATCGCTTATCATGACACAGTCGTTCCGTTCCTGGACGAAATACGCGAACATATCGACGAACTGGAACTGATGGTGGACAACCAGATGTGGCCGTTGCCGAAATACCGCGAACTGCTGTTTATCCGGTAAAAAGTAACAGAATCCAAAATAGGAGGTGCATCAAAAGTTTATTTTGATACACCTCCCTTTTTTACATTGACCTGTTAAAATTAGTAAGTGCTTGATAAAATGCCTCGATATTCTCAGCCGGAATATGGGGCGGGACATCACAACCTGTCGACAAAACGAAATTCTTCCATGTTTTGGTCTGCTGTAACAGATTCATAGTCGCGGTATATACTTCTTCTGACGAGGACTGTTTAAAAAGACCGACCGGGTCCAGATTCCCCATCACCAGACGGTCTTCCGGACAGTTGGCAAGGGCATCCTGCATATCGATCTTATTGCCGAAATGAAGTGCGGCCGCTCCCGACTGAACCATAGCCTCCGTACAATGGCCTGCATTTCCGCAGTTATGCAGGATTACGATAAAATGTTCGTCCTGCACGGCCTCCACCACCTGGCGGACATAGGTCGTCGAATAAAGCAGCGAATCCTCATTTGAAATCAGCCCGGCAGCCGGTTCCGCCATAATCACGCCATGAACGCCTGTCTCCTTAATCGCACGGCAGTAATCGATCAGGAAACGGGTACATTTCTCCAACAGGACAGTGATGTTCTCCGGCTCCACATACAGGGCAATCATCAGTTCGGACAAACCGAACAAACGTCCCGCCAGTGAAAACGGACCGATACAGCCGGCAAAAACAGGCTTATCCTTCACACGTTCCGCCGTCAGACGGTTCGCTTTCAGATACTCGGGGACACGTGCTGTATCCAGAGACGGTATCTGCAAATTATCAATCGACTCCTTATCGGATACCAGCGGTTCCGTTACGCTGGGCACCTCGTCTTCGGGGAAGACCACCTTCGCACCGAAAGCCTCCGCCTCTACCGTCAGGTCCATAATCACGGTCGGGGCGGCCGAAGGATACTGCTCGTTCAACCGGCAGATAGCGTCTGCATGCACCATACCACTGGTGACTGCGTCTCTCACTGTTTTTCCACAGAGTTCAATGCCCGGATGGGTCATGATAGGGATAGCCCTACGTTCTTTTTGCCTGATTGTCTCCTGCAACCATTCTTGTATTTCCATTATTTCTTCTTTCTTTTTCGTTTATAACAGGTTTCCAGTTCACAATACTGGCAACCGTATTTTTTCTCATCTACCTCCGGACCGATACCGATTATTCCGCTAATCGACTTGATAGGAGTCATCAGGCAGACATCAGACAGGCTGATACCGCAGGGGGCTCCTCCCATGAGCCGGAACAACGTTTTCTGTCCGGTGAGGTGCCAGCCGCAATAGCCAGGGCTCAGGCGGTTCGTATGCCGTTCGCCTCCCAGTTCTTTTTCAAGCAGGCGTTCCATCTGGTCGCCGGCTTTCTCGGCAATGCAGGTCCCGATAATATCGGCAATGAAGCATTTCAGGATATCTCCCTCCGCTTTCAGGCTGTCCTGGTATTCCTGAAAAGCCATCCCGGCCGTGGCGGCAAACAGGGCGAACCGTTCGGAGCCTTTCAGCAGGGAAGCGATTGTCCCCCCTACGAGAAAGGGTTCTCCGCCATCCAGGATTACATATCCGTCATCCACCGTTCCGTCGAACAGGCCGAAAGTACAACGGGGAACAGTCCGGGAAGAAACCTCCTTCAGCATGGAAAGGGCCAGTGCCTCCACAGGTTCTTCCGGGGCTGTGTTGCCGTATCCCATCTCGGCAAACAGGTCGTTTGCCGTCAGGGACAACGTGCTAAAATCCAAACTACAATCAAACATACAATTAAGCGGATAACAATGATTTTGCCAGCGTCACAGCGGCATTCGCATTATCGCTGTAGCCGTCGGCTCCAATCTGACGGGCAAACGATTCGGATACAGGGGCACCGCCAATCATGACCTTCACCTCCTGGCGGATACCGGTCTTTTCCAGGGCGTCGATCACTTCCTGCATATAATTCATCGTCGTGGTCAGCAAGGCGGAAAGACAAAGAATCTGCGCCTGGTTTTCCTTGATCGCCGTGATAAATTTCTCTGAAGAGATATCCGTTCCCAGATTTATCACTTCAAAGCCGCAACCTTCCAGCATGGAAGCGACCAGGTTCTTTCCGATGTCGTGCAAATCGCCTTTCACCGTACCGATTACCACCTTGCCCAACCGGTGCGAAGCAGCTCCTTTCATCAGCGGCTTCAACAGATCGAGCGCCCCTTTCATGGCACGGGCCGCCATCAACAGTTCAGGGACAAAGGCTTTTCCTTCCTCAAAACGTTTTCCGATATCCTCCATCGCCCGCGACATATAACCATTAATAATTTCTTGCGGGTCTACATTCTCTGCTATCGCCTCGGTTGTCACTGCCTTGGCGACATCGAGTTTCCCTTTCAAAATAGCTTCATACAAACTCTCTAAATCTGCCATAACTTTATTTCTTTTAAATTATTGATTCCGTAATTCACGCAGGGTTTCAATCATTGCCACCACATTCCTGACCGGCGCATTAGCCTGGATATTATGGACGGCATTGAAAATGAATCCTCCGTCTTTTCCCAGTATCTCGCATTCCTGCAAAACATGGCTGCGCACTTCTTCGGGTGTTGCATTCGGCAGGATACGCTGGGTATCGATACCGCCCCCCCAGAAAGTGACCTGGTTGCCGTATTCCTTTTTCAGGACCACAGGGTCCATATCCTTCGCATTAATCTGTACCGGGTTGATGATATCGAAACCCGCCTCCACCAGACCGGGAAGAATCGGCAGAATAGCTCCGCAGGTATGTTTGAATACTTTCCAGGTGGTATGCTGGTGAATCCAGTCGTTCATCCGTTTGTAATGGGGAAGCCACAGTTCCCTGAAGGTATCCAGCGAACAGAACTGGGAATCCTGGGTACCGAAATCGGTTCCGCAGGTGAAGACCACGTCTACCTTCTCGCCGACGGTATCCCACAACCGTTGGTAGTTTGCGATAGCTATATCGGTCTGTTTCTCAAAAACCGTCTGCACATAGTCGCGGCGCATGGCGGTCGACATATACCACTCGGCCACGTTGCGGATACCTTTCGGATTCTTCAATCCCATGCCGGGCACAAAAGCGATATCGCCCAAAGCCGTCCCGCCGAAGCTCGCAACAACGGCCTTTCCGGTTGCTGCGGCCTGCTCCACGGTCTTTTTATAGTATTGCAAATCTTCTTCGGAAACAGGGCCGAACTCTTCCAGGTTATCCTCCGGAGTAATGGCTTCGTCGTCCACATATTCCTGCCTTTCCGTCGCGTTGATGAAATAGCAGCCCGAAGGCATGATGGCACTGGGCGGATAGGAACGGTCGCCACCGGCATAAATGTACACGTCGCCTTCCTTATCCGTCGTCAGGTCGATACCGGAGGCAATCATTACTTTTTGCCCCCAGGGAGTAACCTGCTCGTGTAATTGGGTTTCGTCGATATCGAACATGTCCTTGCGTCCGAAGACGGGAACACAGTCAATACCCATTATTTCCTGTAAATCCTCCTCTATCTCACCCAGCATCTGAAAGGGTTCGATGACACGGACGGGGTGAGGGTCCAGTCCGTAATGTTGTCTCAGCGCCTCCACGACCTTGCAATGGATACCGGTAACGGAAGTGGCTCCAAAGTCCACCGGTATCCGGTCGGGGGTGCTATGGTTCAATGCGTTTTGAACACGCTGTTTTGATGTCATATTCATGTGTATTTAAGATTATTTTATTGTATATAGCACTGTAAGTGTGATGCAAATATAGAGGCTGCCTACCCGATAAAAAATAGCAAAACATTGCTTATTTTGTGGATTATTATTGCAAACGTATTTCACGTATCCCAAAATAAACCGGACCTGCAAACAACCGTCCTAATTAGTATAAAAAGGAACAGAAAGTTTACAAGTCCGGTCTCAGCATATCCGCTTTAAAAGCCTGGAAATAAACGTCAGGGAGACATATTTATCTATGTTCAATATTTTAATTGCAATGTAACTTGCCCGTAAGGTATCATTGTAAGTTCCCCATTAGTCGACCTTGACGGGATCTCTTCACGGTCACAAATCATAAGACTTTTCGGATCGGCTTTCGGGAAAGAGAGCTTTACAGACTCTTCCTTATCCGACAAAGAACGGAGACGAACAATCAGTTCCTTATCTTTATCCGTACTCTTCAGAATCGTTGTGTATACCCGATCATTACCAATAGCAATAACTGGCTTTACGACCTGAACTTTGTCTGCCGTTGCATAAACCAGCGGCTGTGATTGTTCCAGACCGAATCGGTTAGCCTTTACCACGTCATATCCTTCATGAGGGAATAAGCGGTAACGAAAACGTACGGGACCGTCCTGCGTCAACGGGAAATTAGTGTGCCAATGATTATTCATAACCCAGGAATAGATAGTCGAACTCGGCTCCAGCTTTTTCAACCAATTGCCTTTATCCCCCCAGCCCAAAGCTATATTGGCTGTACGGTTTCCATATTCAAAGAGAGGAGCATCCAACGAGCACCAAGTCACGCCATGAGTCGCATTCGATACGTCCAGCCACCGCTGCATCGCAAGCCAGTTACGGTTACCCTGCGGCCACTGGTCCTTTTCCACTTCCATCACTCCCCAGGGAATATCGACACGGGTCTTTGAGTCCGGCAGATTGAAGGCAAAGCCAAAATGAATGCCGTCTTTCTCCACCAAAGGCAATTTATCTACGACATTGGAGATTTCCACCCATGGCTGGCCTGCCAACAAACGGACAGAACGGGAGACGCTCCGGCAACCGGTTGCTTTCGATACCACACGCAGTTCTACAGCCAAAGGACCTTCTTCCACTACGGAAACAGATAATACCGTATCCGCCTGCGGAGCATCCACATTTGCCGGCAACCAGGAGAATGTATTGGCTCCCTCGCCGATATAGTTATAATCAGCACCTTTCTTCAATAAAGAAACAATATTACCGGTTGTCTGGTCCACATGAATCGTCAGACAATCGTTTTCCAGTGTCGTTCCCTCTATTTTGCAACTGCCCGACAAAGAACATTTGCCTTCCACTACCCGAAAATGACGGGAACTCAATGCCGGTACTTCCGGGACATAGAACAACAGCTCACCGGTAGAAAGGCGTTGGGAAAGTACCTCTTTACCATGCTGGTCGACCACTTTATCCCCTTTCAAACTCTCTTTTGCCGTCAACCGGATCACACCGCTCTGCGGCCATGAATGCGTATTAAAGACGGCGATACCTCCATTGGAAGGACCTTCCTTAGGCCCCAGTGCCCCATTCGACTTATCTGTGGCAGGAGCCAGCGATTCATCCAGCATATCGATCGAACGATCTTCGGCTTCATGGAAGTAAGACTGCTTCACTTTCCAGATGGCATCCTGGAAATAGGGTTCGGTCGGGTTCTCGAAGCACCAGGTATGTTCCGAACCTAAAAGAATATAACGCCAAGCCTCATCGAAATCGTCACGTGGAGCTTTCCCGCCATCTGCAAGCATGGACCAGATTGTTTCCGCCTGCGTTAACCGCTCTTTGGCATTTCGGTTTTTGGCGGTCAGGCCGGCTGCCGTACCTAAGCCGTCCGTCCAATATTCCGTATAGTCGCCGGATACGACCGGCAACCGGTCTCCATATTTATCCTCTATCATCGACATGATTTCGTGGCCACCACAAATACGAATCTTCGGGTAGGCATATTTTTCATTCCACTCCTTCACCGCAAAAGGGATATCGGCATCCAAGGGATTGTTGTCCCACAAGGACCAGGAGAACAAGGCAAAATCGTAGGGGTAATTATCTTTCTCCATAGACTCCAACTGCTTGGTAAAGTCTACATTCGCATATCCGGTACGTATTACTTTCGGAACCTTTTCCGGATCACGTTGGCCGAACCACGGACGTCCCGTCTCTCCGCCTTTTCCCATACTCCCGCTATTGGCATAACTGCCAGGTTGGAAAAACAATACTTTCGATTTTCCATCCGGCCCCAACCACCAAAAAGGCTTACCATCCATATTGGCATGGGCATTTCCCGCCCGGTCGGAATTAGGCCAGGAAATAATATACCGAACTCCCTCCTGTGCCATTACCGGAACAAGTCCCCACGATATACCCGGAATATCGAACTGTTGGAAAACGTCTGCTGGTTGTCCGCTTAACCGTTGCATCTCCCGCGTAAATTTAAAAATGTGGAACATCTCTTCATCTGTACAAATGCTAGTATTCAGGTTCAGATAACTGGCATCCACACACACTTGTCCTTTCTTGATTGCATCTATGACCCCATCCCGCATCTCCGGATTGGATTTCCATAAGCGTTCGAGCGGCCATCCAATTTCGGGGTTCCACACATAGCGGGCACCCTCCGGATGGTTCTTCGTCTCTTCTGCAAGTTTTATCCCTTCAATGATATTATTCTTGTGAAGCTGTTCTACGTTCTTATGCGTATTGGTATATCCTATATCCACGTGAGCATGGTTGTACAGATAAACATTCCAATGACGCATAGGCGTAACACTGACTTTTTGCTTATACACCTTATCCGCCCCACGAAGAACCAAGATGACTTCCGACTTCTTCCCTGTAGGTACTGTGGAAGGTAACAGAATTTCGACCTCCGTCGAATCTTTCGCATTCAACGCAAAATGGTTCTTTTCTGTTTTTCCTTTGGCTATCACATCTACGGAAAGCTCTCCTTTCAGTTCCTTTCCTTTCAATTTAACCGTCACAATACGCCCGGGAGTTCCGTCCGCCCTGTAACCGTAGAGAGGACGCACCACATAATCGACTGAAGACGGAACAACATCTGCATAAATCACAGAAGATAATACAGATGCAAACAAACAATAAACTATTTTCTTTTTCATTGTATTCAATTTAGGTTCTTCCCCTAACTCTAGTTTTGTCTCTGATATTTTATAACTAAATCACCTTTTTTCAACACCAAATTCTCAGTCGTAAGCTCTTCTATCTGCAATGTGTCCGAAAAAGATATAGTCTGGTGGTTACCTATACTTTTACCCGACAACACCAGTTTATCTCCATTTTTCTCCCAAGACTCATATTGCAGGGTGGCCATATTGATGGAAGTAGCCCTCCCCCCATTCTCTAACGTAACACCTTGTACCATCTCAGGCATACCGGGAACAGGCTCGATCCAGGAACCTTCAATCTGCACACCGCAGCAAGCTGCCAAACCGACTACAGTAAAAAGAGTAAACAAACCTTTTGATATATTCATCATCATAACATCATATTTAAATAATTCAACTTTAAAGCATTTTGAAATGCTTCATACTTATTACTTTTTCCAAACGGTAGATAAGATCACCTTTATCCGACTGCCCGACCTTTACGGACAGACTGCCATCGGGAGATTGCAGCACATACTTACTCTCTCCGCAAGCTGCAACTACCAATAAAATAAACACTGCAAATATTGAATATTTTCTTTTCATCATACGATCTTCCCCTTATTGTAAGCCACACTTTAAGTAAGGTACAAATATAAAGTCCTACCAACCTATAAAAAATAGCAAAATCTTGTCTTATTTGTGGATTATTATTGCTTATTTTATGCTGTGAATAGCGAAATACATGAAAAATGGCAAAAGTAGAACTAGGATTTTCCGGCGAACGTTTCATCTATCTTCCTATCCCGATGATCGATCTGATGGAAGATAGTCCACTGACAAGTGACCTGTATCTTTATTCGATGGGATACTTCTCAAGGGCTTCCCATCATTATATCAACCGGCCAACCGGATGCGATGAGTTTCTTTTCATCTATTGTAAGGAAGGATGCGGCTGGATAGAGTTGTACGGGAAACGGCAAAATCTGGAGGCTAACCAGTTCATTATCCTGCCCCGGAATATCCCGCATGCTTACGGAGCCGATGAGACCAGTCCCTGGACGATCTACTGGATTCATTTCCGGGGAAGCAAAGCCCCTCTTTTCTCCAGCCGTTTCGATAAGCCGACGACGGTCTCTCCTTCTGCCCAGTCACGTATTGAAGAACGGCTCGACCTGTTTGAGGAGATTTTCTTTACACTGAACGAAAGTACCTCTATGGATCATATGCATTACGCCAATCTGTGTTTTGCCCATTTCCTGGGTTCTTTCCTGTTCATCGATGTCTACCGGAATAACTTCCGTCCCAAAGAGTATTCTGAAAATGTGATGAACCGCGTCGTACATTTTATGAACGATAATATCGAGAGTAACCTCAAGCTGGCCGATTTCGCTAATTTCTGCGGATATTCGGAATCATACTTCTACCGCAAATTCGTTAAGGAGACAGGCCACTCCCCTATGGATTATTTCACACGCCTGAAAATAAACAAAGCCTGCAAGTTACTGATCCAGACTGATATGAAGGTGAATCAGATCGCTCACAAGCTCGGTTTTAAAGAATCTCAATATTTCTCCCGCACATTCTCCAATGTGATGGGGCTTTCGCCGATGGAGTTCAGGAGGCAGAATTTCAGGTTGTAAATATACATTCCTTTCAACAGAACAGTTTCACCGCCACTGCCCCGATCAACAGCCACCCCATCAAATTACCGGCCGTGGTTGCCGGAGGAGGTTCCTCTAATGCGGATTCTGTGGCGGATGAGTCCCCGGCGGACTCTCCGGACGGATGATCGACAAGATCGCGCCGATGGCTGCCAGCGCCACCTCCGTCTGCTTCAGAAGAAACGACAACAGTGCTATCAACGCCAGCCACGGGATCGCCTGGGCAGCTGTGCCTCCCTTTCAGGCCACGGGGAAACAGGGCCTGCACCAAGGATAAAAGGAAATTACAAACAATACGAAGTGTTTTCATACGATAAAAATTTACTGGTAGAAGATAATCAACACACCGGTGCTTTGATCAGCTTGCCGATCGCAACCGACAGACGGTCGAGCAAATGACAGTAAGCGGTCCGGTTATCGCCGTTTACTTCGCTGATATATTTGCTGTACGCAATTTCATGCGCAAAAGCAGAAGGATAATAACTGACTGCGGCAGCGGCCGGATAAGCCGTAACGATCAGCCGGGCATAATCCAGAAAGCTACTCTGCGTATCGGAATACTTGCGGAAAGGCAATCCGCGCGGGACCAATTCCACCCGGCAACCGTGCCAGAACTCGTTGGACGGGCCATATCCGGTAATACCGAACAGGTTACGATGTAATTTCGCCAGGTTACTTTCATTCCATCCCGACTCGATGGCAGCCTGTGCCAGCATAACGACCGGATTCAGATGGAACCGTTTCTCCGCAGCTTCGGCTTCCGGAAGGAAACGTTTTACAAACTCATATTTTGTCATAAAAAACTCAATTTAGCCGGATAAAACATAACACAAAGCTTGACATTCAAAGAATAATTCACTATATTTGAAACAGTAAATCATTCAAGAAAAGTATATTATGAATACAGAAGAACAGACTACCGAATCCGATTACGGGAAAGAACGGTCATGGGGTTACCAGGAACTGGCTATCCTCTATTTCCCGCATGTCAAACCCGAAAGTGCCTCCAGGCAACTCGCCCGCTGGATAGGGGTCAGCCAGGAACTATTGTCCCAGCTGGCTGCCAATGGCTGGAAACCCGGACGTAAGCTGCTGACGCCTAAACAGGCAGCCTGTATCTTCCGCCACCTGGGACCACCGGGATGCTGACAGACCGCATCCCGGCTACGGTGCCTATTCTATTTCCGGGCGATCTCCGCCACCGCTGCCACTCCCCGAATCCGGTTCGTTCTTATCGAGCACCATACGCTCCACCTTCAACTTCTTGGCCAGCTCCAACAGGGTCTTGCCCGGACGGAAGACGACACGCGGCCGCCTCACCAAATCTGTGGTAAACTCCTTTTTCGTAGGCGACCCCTTACTTCCCAGTACAGCCTGGAAATAACCCAGGTCACCCAGCTGGATCGTCTGCCCGTCCTGTAACTTCTGCTTTACTACAAACAGAAGTCCGTCGAGCACCAGCTTCACATCTCCGGCGGTAGCTGCCGAACGGTCGGCTATGATTTCACACAAACTAGCCAGGTCACACATTCCATTCGAACTGCTCGCTGCATAAAACAACTTTGCATCGGCTGCCGCCCCTTTGGTCATATCCTTCCGCAATACCAATCGATACTTTACTGACATAATTTTACGATTTAAAAAGTTACTGAATCTGTTTTACTCTCTCTTGTAATATTACATCGTAAAGATACGCCCCGGCGGAAAGGCGCAGTCCGCCATTGTCGGTGGCTGTCGGCGGTTGTACTTGTTTGTCGGTATTTGTTAGGTATTCTCTTGAAACATACCGGAAACGAAACGTCCCGCCGGCTCCTTTAATCAGGAACGGGCGGGACGGAAACTATTATGATAAGAATCTTATAAACTATTTATATCTTTCATTATCCGGTGAATAACCGGTAACATCATTGGAATATCTTCTTTCAACGTTTTGTACACCACTTCTGCATCCATTTCAAAATAATGATGTGCTATTTTATCACGCATCTTCATTACTCCACTCCAGTAAATCTCAGGATATCTAACAAGTAATTCTCCTTTTGTGATTTTATCCAAACCTTTCACAGCTTCACCCAATGCGATCAAATTCATACAAATAGCATCCAAATGAAGCATCCCATCGGGTGAACATAAAAAATCATCGGGAGTATTAGCCACAGCTGCCCGTTCAATAATCAAATTCAACGCACTTTCGATATTTAACAGGCTATCGAGTGCAATGTCTTTGTCAAACATAAACTCCTTCATTTAAGATTCTCTGTTTAAGCCGACTATTCATATGCTCACGTATCCTTATCAAATCAACAGAGCAACCCAGTAGCTCCTCTAATTCACTCTGAATACGTTCTAAAGTAAGAAGTGAAGGCGGTTCGCTTTCATAGCAGATATCAACATCACTTTGATTGGTTTGTTCACCTCGAGCAACAGAGCCAAATATGCCGATACGCCTAAGTCCGTATTTTGCGGCAGACTGTGCCTTAAACACACGAAGTAGTTCTAATATTTCGGCTGTTGATTTCATATGATTACTGTTTTAATTCACCTTTATTTCTCACAAAGATAAAAATAGTTTTCCATTAAGCATATTACTAATCAACAAAATGACACGAATTTAGAAAGATTGCAACCACCTCCTCTCCACCACCGGCGTTCGCTGGAGGTCTTCCCCCAGGCGGACCAGCAGGGATATATGGCGGGAAAGGTCTGCCAGCAAGGCGGGACGGAAGCCGTCGGCAGGCGTTGCCGCCCGAAGCTGTCCGTTCAGGCAGGCGGTTTCGCTCAGGATACGTTCTTCGTAATATTCCAGGCGGAAATGTCCGGCCAGTTCATGGCAGACCGTACCTTCCTCTTCACTCAACAGGGATGCCGGTACTCCGGCTGGAAGCGGTAGCTCCGGAAGAAGAACGGAAAGGATTTCCGCCAACAGGGATTCGGGGACAGGCAGGTCGGAAACAGCCACACCCTGCGCCGTGAAATGCAATAAATTCCGATACGGCTCCGAGGTAAACGGCAGATCGTCCTCCTCCAGCATCCGTTCCATATGCGAGGCGACTTCGGGATATTTCAGGCAGAAAGCCAGCAGACGTTTCTCCCCTTTCCCCACCTCTTCCGTAAGCAATCGCATGTACCGTTTAAAACCATCACGCCCCAGCCGGCGGAACAACTCGTCGGCATCCTTCGCCGTAGGCAACAGCAGGCTGTCCAGGGATAAGCCGCCGGGAGATTGCGCCAACAAACGCTCCGTCGCCGACCACCCGGCCGGATCATTATCCAGCAAAAGGACCGCCCGTCCACAAAAACCACGCAACACCTCCGCCTGTCTTTCCGTAAAGGCCGTACCGCCCAAGGCCACCGTATTCGTCAACCCCGCCGCATGCATCGCCAGCGTATCCTTATACCCTTCGGTCAGGTAGGCGAACCCTTCCCGGCGGATCGCCTCCGCTGCCCGGTGGATACCGTACAACATCCGGCTCTTGTCAAACCAAAGGCTGTTCGGACTATTCACGTATTTAGGCTCCTCCTCCGAAGCCGCCATCGGACGCCGACCGCCGAAACCGGTCAACCCGCCAAACGCATTATAGATGGGAAAAACGATACGGCTACGCAGGTAACGATAGTCATCGGGTACAAACGCCGTTGCCTGCGCCACACCGAAGTCGAGCCAGGTAGCCGACAATTCCGTATGGCCCGAAGCACAGGGGACCAGGGAGGATAAAAAACGGACATTCGCCTCCATCCCCTGTTTCCGGGCAAGCACCTGTTCCGGGGTCGCTTCCGGAGTCGCTTTCGGGGTCGGCTCAGGCACAACCTGCTTCGTACGCTCCTGTACGTTACGGGTTGCCGGGACCGCTTCGCCACGGCTATCCCCACCCAGGCGTTTCACCGCCTCGGCAAAGGAGCAACGCTCCAATCCCATCACCAACCCGACCACATCGCCTCCCGCCCCGCAGGCATGGCATTTGAAATACTGTCCGCCCACATGGATGCCGAGCGAAGGATGATGGTCGTCGTGGAAAGGACAAAGCATCTTGTAATTGGCACCGGAACGCAGTAAGGTGCCGTAGCGTGCCGCCACCCGTTCTATCGGATTGGCGGCTTTCAGTTGTTGCATATTCATGATCTTATTTTTTATACGGATAAATCTGTGTCAGGCTGTCGTTGTAACGGAAACGCACTTCGCCGGTGGCACCGTTACGGTTCTTGATGACGAAAAAGCGGCCCACATGATAAAATGATTCACGGGTAACAGGGTCACTCAGTTCACCATACTGTTCCGGACGGTAAACCATTGCAATACTGTCGGCGATCTGTTCGATCTCACCCGAGTTGCGCAGGTCGCTCATCATCGGGATATGGTCGGTACGCGTTTCACAGTTACGGTTCAACTGTGCCAGGACCAGGCAGGCGACGTTCTGTTCCATCGACAACGTCTTCAATCCGCCCGCCACCTCGCCCAGGGCCAGGTCCATCGTGTCCTTCACCTCTCCCCGGTCGGCACTGACGTTGACCAGGTTCAGATAATCCACAATCATCAGATCCAGCTTGTGCTTGCGGTTCAGCACCATGCATCGCGCCCGTATCTCCGCCAACCCGCAACCGCTGCAATAATTGAGAAAAAGAGGCAACTTGCGCAGTTCGGCTGCCGCCTTATCCAGCCGCTGCTGGTCATCGGCATCCATCAGTTTAAAACGCAGCTTGTCCGGTTCCACGCCGCTCAACGTACACAACAGGCGGCTGATCAGCTGGCGTTCGGTCATCTCCAGGCTGAAGAAACAAACCTTCTTTCCCTGCCGGGCCGCCGCCAACGCCATGTGAAGGGCCAGCGCCGTCTTCCCCATCGACGGACGCCCGGCGAGCACAAGTAGTTCGCCGCGATAAAGTCCGCCCAGATAATGATCGAACTCGTCAATGCCGGTAGTGATTTGCAATTGCTCGCCTGCACGGCGCCGCTCCTGCTCGTCATAAATCTCCGCCAGCACCCGGTCGCCCACTTCGGCCGCCGTGCGGGTAGTGCTATGCACGGCAAATTCCTCTTCCAGCTTCTCCAGGTCCTTACGCGAAGCATTGAGCCATGCCATCACGTCGACACCCGGTTCACGCGCTTCGACCATACGCGCAGTCATCCCGGCAATGGCCTGTCGCAACACCCAGCAACGGATCACCCAGGCGGCATACGTCTTGATGAAACGGGCATTGCGCACCTTCAACATGCCATCGGCAATAAAAGCCAGCCCGTTCAGTTGCGTGGCATGCTCCGGGTCGATCCGTCGCATCTCCCGTTCCACACTCAGCATATCGATATCCGCCTCATGCTGGTAAAGCGCCAGCATCGCCCGGTAAACCAGGCAATAAGCAGGATTGGTAAACATCTCCGGACGCAGACGGTTGCCCACTTCGCAAATGGCAGTGCTCTGCGTCAGGATAGCCAATACGACGGCCTGTTCCATCTCTTCGGACGAAGGCATCCCATTGTCTGTACTCATGTAATTGCCGGCAGCGACACTGACTGTCTTTGGCTGTCCGGCGTTTTTCGGTTGTTCGTTTTTCATGATTCTTTATCTTTAAATCTGTTATAATTCGGTCGGCCGGCAGGCGGAGTACGAGGCTTCGCCGGCTTGGCGGGAGGCGACTCTTTTCCGTCGGAAGCGGGAACATCTTTCGGAACTCCTTCCGGAGGAAATTGCACGAAGGTAAAATGCCCGTCGTAGCGTATACGGATGTTCCCCTCTTCTGCCAGCAGCTTGATCAAGCGGCTGATCGTTGTCCGCGCCACCCCGGTCTTCTGTTCCAGCTGCCGGTAGGTGGTCACCCACTCCCCTTTACGGCAAGGCATCCGCTGCCCGTTGACTACGATCTCGCCGTCCGCGAAATAAACATGTTTCAGCAAACAGAGGTAAATACGTGCCTTGTTACGCCGCTCCGGTTCATCGGAGTAAAAGTCGTCCAGCCAATAATTGGGGACGCACAAAAAACCTTTCTTTCTTTTTCCAGAGTTAACACTCTGATAATCTTCACCTTTCATCTCTTGCGATTTAAGTTAAACAATCATGTTACAGTCTGGGACAGTCACCTGGACAGGGACGGGACAGCATCACAGTTGCATAAATATCTCATTTTCAAACACTCAACCCTACACAGACGAAACCTTTGGGACAGTCGTGGGACAGTCGGCGGGACACTCTTATTAATATATAAAGAATATCTTATATAAAGACTCTTATAAAGGTTTCCTCTTTCATCGTTTAAAAGATCACAGAGGCAAAGGTAGTAAACGGGAAAAGGCAAAAGAGTATAATTATATTGCAGCTAAGACCGTAAAAAAGAAGGTATCCGAAAGAAAAACGGCCGTTTTTAACTTACTGTTTACTGTTGATTATTTTATGTACAGACCGGTTATTTGTCCTTGTATGATTTGATTTTTTTATACAGTATACTTTCCCTGAGGGTATTGGCGCGCAACTTTCTCTGGAAGGTCGACAAGGAGAATTTCGTTTTGAAAACGGCATTAAGATTTCGGCCTAAATGATCTGAAGAACAATCTATTACCCCTAAATCCAGGGTAGCGTGCATCAGGTCGATTAAAAATTCCGGTTGTCTTACCGGGATCAGTTGATGATCGAAAACCAGGTGTGAACAGCCGCAGTCTCCGGCGATCTGTTGTCCATAGGTTTCAAAGAAAAGGTTCGTGAAACGTTGCTTCAACTCGTTCTTTTCCTCATGCGTTTCCAGCAGGAAACGCGCGCATTCCTGCAAAAAAGTCATATTATTATCCATCATTTCTACATGTATTTTAAACTGCTTGAACGAGCGATAGTACCCGCCACAAAGATGTGTAATTTGCTTTTCCATTCGACTAATTTATTATAGCCTTTTTCTTCCGGAGCCCTTACCGAATAAAGGTACAAGGCAATTACACAACTTGTCTGTTTTTTTGTTGACAATTTGTTGACAAATGCATCAAGGCGGATTTGAGAGGCGACAATATGGTCTAATCAGCTGTAGCACAGTAGTGCTGATACAAGTAGGACTATAGTGCTGCCTTATCCGGCACTATAGTCCTGTTTTATTAAAAACCACGATTTTATCGAGGGAAACGGGTTACCGGATTGCCCGAAGAACATAAAACCGGAATCTGTATATTAAACGAACTACCATCTTTCTTCTGATTCAACGGGGTGATGGAACAGGCGGAATAAAGGACTATAGGGTCATCGTTCTCATCTAAAAACAATTGGGGACGTTCGAGACGGTCCACATCGACATGTTCGCCATTCTTCAGGAGAATCTCCTTGTTCATAAATAAAGAGTGCTCGGGCAATTCCCAATGAAGGCCGTCTTTTGAATACATGATAGCCAGACCGGGCTTACCTTGGGTAAATCCTCCGGTAAAATCTTTGAAGACAGCATAGAAGCATCGGTCTTTGCGGTGATACCAGACATACGGGTCTTCGGCATTCAATTTCTGATCCGTACCTGTTTCAAATTCAAAGACATTATCGTCCAATACCCGGAAAGGGCCGGCGGGTTCGTCGGAGATGGCCACACCATGCACACCACGCCAGCCGGGGTCATAGACATTCCCTTTAAAATAAAGGAAATATTTCCAGTTTGCCGGACAATAGACGACAGCCGGATTCACCATGATAAGGTTATCCGGTTTCACCGCTGTTCCTTCCGGCGACGGTTCCAACACATTATTCGGTTTTACCCGCGAACGGGGAATAAGCAACGGTTGTTCGTTACAGGTATATTTACCCTCCAGCAATTCTTTTATGGAGTTAAAACACAGCACTCCCAATTTCTGGTTTTGCTGGATACGGTCCCTTTTACTCAGCGTTCCTTTTATACGGGCATTCTCTCCGGGGTCTACCGAACCGCAGTAATACAGGTAATATTTCCCGTTAAAGCGCTTGATATGTGTATTCGAAACGGTCTGGGCATCCCACGAACTCCGGTCCGGAGTATAGCCGTCCTTATTATAGACAAAACCAATATTTTTGTATCCCCCATAAGGAGAATCGGAAACAGCGACCCCTATCTTCGACCCTAACAGCCAGGCATCGACAAAAGGCGGATGTCCGGTTCCCGACTCCATGGCAGAATAAAACAGATAGTATCTTCCATCCTCTTCCGCCCGGATAGCCGAACCGCACCAGACAAAATGGCTCTCCAGCGAAAATGCCGAAAAACCGACAGGAAACTCCGAATCTCCACGCTGCACAACCTCCATGTCGACAGGTCCGGCCTGGTAAGAGCGTTGGGGCCAGTCTTGCGTAAGGTACAATACGCAACCGCTGTTACCTTCCACATCCAACGTAAGGTTTTCCTGTCCCTGCAATTTGATTTCCTTCACGCTGACAACTTCTTTCTTTTTACCCGGTGCCTGATAATATAAAGTCGCTTTATACCGAGACTGGTCTTTCAACATATCAAGCGGCAATACGACCTGCCGTTTATCGCCGGCATTCAGGACGCTGACATACCAGTCGGATGCCGAACGGCGGGCAACTACCGCATACGAATCCATATCGCCTTCATAAAAGCGGGTATCATCCCATACAACAGGAATCGAACAATAAAAGTCGGTTATAGCATCCGTCTTAATCACCGATTCAGTTGAACCGGCACCTCCGTCACGTGACGGAGCCTTGTAAGGACGGTCATACCAGAAGATAAACTGCCACGGGCTGTAAATGGCAATACGTTTAGCCAATTGAGCCGCACGTCCGCCCATCTTTTCCGTCACACGTTCGGCAAAGAAACAGTTCGTGTAATCGCCTGCCCCGCAAATCATACGGTTATATAACGTATAGATCGCCTGATTCAAGTTCGGACTTTCCTCATCTCCTCGGATACCTTCCTGCGTAATCAGGTTCGGGTAGGTACGGGAATAACCGGTCGGACGGTATTCGTCATGAACATCGACCATGAGTTCATATTTGGCCGCTTTACGAATTGCCTGATGCAGCCAGGCTGTCGAATATTGGTCGCCGACATCGACAAAGCTATATTTCAAGCCCTTTACTCCCCATTGTTTATATAAAGGAAGTATTTGATCCAATTGTTTCGATAAAGCTTTCATGTTGACATACAAAATAATGCCAATCCCTTTTTGGTTAGCATACTCTATCACTTTATGAAGATCCAGCGGACCTTTTGAGCGTTTGGGATCGACGGTTATAGTCGATGCATCCGATTCCGGATTATACTCATCCCCATACCAACCGGCATCAAACTCCACATATTCAATCCCGTTTTCTGCTGCAAAATCCACACAAGCCAATCCTCCGGCTGTAGTCAATGTCACTTCACGAATCACCTGCCCCGGTTTGATCCAACTCGTATTCTCTATTTGGTTAGGTTCATTCAAATTCAAGACAAAATAATTGTTCTGTACCAACATCCCGGGATGATCGGCCACCATCACATAACGCCAGGGAGATCGGTAACCCGCCAAATCAAGATTTACCTTACCTGACAAAACCGATTGTACACCGATTCCTTCTTCACTCTTACCCAGTTTCATGCGTGAATAGTCCACCAAAGCCGCTTCGCCGATTGCCACAAACTGTTTATCAGAAACCTGCACGACCTGCGGGCGATCGGCCGTACCTTTCAAGGCTCCCAACTTGGTTTTAGAATAAGCTCCTTGTGCCCCGCCTGTCACCCAAGTATCACAATCTCGCGCAAACAGGAATTGCGTTTTCTCATTCATCAACGTGCAGTTCCAGAAATCCACTTTGTCGAAAGCATAACGGAAAGCAAGTCCCTCGTCATACAAACGGACAAGCAATGTCATTTCTTTTTGGTTTTCATCGGAACGAATCAACAGTTCCAATTCATTATACCGGTTTGTTACCAGCGAACGTTCGCCGTAAACCGGTTGCCAGGTCTGGTCGACCGAAGTTCTCGTCTGACCGGCTACCTGCCAGTTTCCGGCTAATATGGTTTTATCCAACTCCAGTTGCAAAGTTTTCGCCTCGACAACTTTCCCTCCCTTGTCAAACAGATCGATATCCACGAACTTGTCACTCACCCGGATCTCTGCTTTTAATATTTCCGCCGGACTTACCAATGGCAATATCGTTTGCGCACAAAGCCACAAAGGTTGCAACAGGAGGCAGAAGAACAGATTTACTCTTTTCATGATACGAATATTCATTTTCAATGCGACATATCTTATCGGGTACAAAGATAAAAGCAGCTACCGCTATGAAAAATAGCAAATAGCTGCTTATTTGGTGGATTATTATTGCTTACTTACAGCCTAACCCAAGTTGAATTCATCTCAGGTGCAGATGCAGGGTAAGATAAGACTTTTCCTTCTATCTCCATCGAAACATAATACTCAAGCGTTTTTCCTGTATTATCCGGGATCTGTACACTAAAGACATTTCCTTTCTCACAGACCATTTTTATAGCTTTGAACTTTCCTTTCCCCAATTCACGATACATCAAGACCGGAACTTTATCTGAATCAGTCATTCCTAAAACAACTACCTCCATCTTATAGTCTTCTTCCTTATCAAGAACCGTACGTTCATTCAAAACAATCAGGCGGGGAGACTGTGAATAGGTTTTAGACAAACCTATTTCAGCCGGTAATCTCTTCCCGTAGGCTGTTTCCAATTCTTTATCGTATTTAGTCAGGAATCCGTAAGTCTTCCGGGTTTGTGATTCTAAATTGATAAGAGTTCCTAACTCTCCGGATGTATATACAGTTTGCATCAAATAACCGATCATCTGTTCCCATTTACGTGACAGGTCTATTCGCAAAGGAAGTATTTTATCTTCTACAAAAGAGCGTTTCTCTTCCGCCGACAACAAGGTAGACAACTCTTGCACCTGTTTATCCAACAATCCGCGCATACAACCTAATTCACCCATTGTCCGTAAACAAGAGAACGTATTCAACCAATAATCAAAACGGGATTTATTCCCTTTCCCTTTGACCTGATCCCGTAAGGCATATAAAGAATCGACAAATGCATATTTGACCGCTTCTTCCTCCCAAGGCGTTTCATTGGGTTGAATAACACCCGGACCGGTAATCCAAGCTGCCGGACGAGGCATACGGAATCCCAAATGTCCCTCATTTCCGACTGTTCCATCCAACGATTCAAAAATGGCAGCCACCCGATTACCTACTTCCGGTCCGAACTCATGACACGCATAATCCTGATACAGGGAAGTAGCAGACATATCACGAGGCCTTTCTTGCTTATTTCCAACCTGTTCACTCAAATCAGCTTCAAAATCTTTATATAAACCGCCGCCCACATCTATACACCGCCTGTAAGGCGTACCTTTGATTTGGTTCACATCTGCCGTTTTCCCTTCTATTATAAATCCGGATAAAAACGTAGGACCAACCACCGGTTCAAACTGAATATTCAACGTATAATTATCCACCTTGACCATACTGGAAGTAATCGTATAAGCACTATCACGTCCGGCAGCTTTAAAGACATCGATATTCCGCAATATTTCCGAATCCTGTATCTTCAGATGAAAAACACGCTTTTCCGGTTCGTTAAACATAGTTTCACTGAACAAGAAAGTCACTTTATAGTTTCCGTTGGGTACCTTCACTTTAAAGCCTTCCAAATCGTAACGCTGGGTATTATATAGATACTGGTCTTCCGTCCCTTTGATATGCCTGTAATAGTTTGTCCCGACACCGCCTATCCGAATATCATTCGTCGGCACAGGGACATACTGATACGGCTTTCCAAAATCTGGATTCCAATCCTCCTGTTCCCAACAAGCATCAGCCATTGCTATAATATTGGGAGCGATAGAACGAGTTCGCCAAAAATTACCTACTATACCGCTACAACCTGCCGCATAACTTTCTGCTATATCACTACGCAAACGTCCTGCCCAAAATTGCGGAGTAGTCAAGGCGGGATCGTCTTCCAGCCAAAGAACAGGCATTTTCATACGGCCATTTGAAAGTTCTTTATATCCGAGATCAATACGCTCCTGCCCTACCAAACGGCTCAATGAAGACATAAAGTCACCGGCTGGTAAATACCGGTCAAACAACTTCGTATCATTGGGTGGTCCTAATACCCAACCACTTAATCCGAAACCGAAAGGATCCCCCATTTCTGACAATACGGAACGAGCGATCTGAACATCTTCCACCGTACTCTGTATAGATTCCTTAGAAGGAGTCCCCCAAGTCCATCCTTCCGGAGTCCACAACCAGAAATAATCCAATGGATGTCTTTTCTGTATACGTGAAAAGATACCTTTATATAATAATTCTTTCGCCTCACGACTTCCAGGGGCTATGTTCTTTTCTTTCAAACGTTCTGCCACTTCTTTAGGAATAGACAAAGGTGATTCCAATCCTGCACAAAAGCGAATACCCAATTGTTTACCGAAAGAGAATGCATCATCCCATAAAGCTCCGGTACGATTAAACACTTCGTTCATCTGATCTTGCCCTTTCGGCCATGGCAAAAGTCCTTCTACAAGCGGACTGGCATATATAGAATCTTTAAATAGAGCAGAAGCTCCGCAGCAATAATCACGTGTATCCATAGCCGAATATCCCCAGGCTCCCGGACGGCTGGTATTAGCTAAGGTTGTAGGATACGAATAAGTTACATTTCCTTCTTTATCCATATCCTCCGGCAAGCCGACCCAAACATTCGGCTCTACATGCGGATAAGTATGCAAAGAGAAGAAATTCATTTTCATTTTTACCATCTGTGTCATGCAAGACTTATACATATCTTCGTTCCACAGATCCGGTCCTTCCGGAAAGTCATGGAAAGGCAATAAGCCTCTCAATGCAAATAACGGCTTATAATCTCCTTTGCCACATTGCAACAAAGAACCCTGATAGGGAGTGTCCGGAATGATATCTCCATGTAATGTAAACCGCACACCCAACAATTCGGCATATTGGTAAGCGGCATACAAAAGGGCGACATCCGACCCGCCTTTCAAATAAAGGGACGAATTTTCAACAGAAAGGCTAAACGCCTCAGGTTCTAACTTCATACTATCACATATCAACATGATGGCAGATGCCGCCTTTCCTTTCCCAAATTTCTTTATCGGCAACAATTTACCCGTCCGCTGATAAACATACTTTTGGACTTCGGTAGCAGCCAACTGCATTCCCGGTGTAGGGTTTTCCCGCAAATAAATAATTTCAGGATCTTTCTCCTTGGGTTTAAAGGAGAACAGAAATATTGACAATATCAATAGACCTATAATGTTCCAATGCTTTTTCATAAAATCTTATTCTTATAATTATCAAAGCTACAAAAATACAAACTCCCATTTCTTTATAATATAGCAAATAAATACCTTTTCAGTGGATTATTACTCCCTGCCAAACTGAGACAAAGTAAGTCCCTAGACTGAGGGGGACTTGGTCTAGGGACTGAGGGCATCTAAGCCTAAGAACTTAATTCCAACCTGGGTTTTGCTCTAATTTACCATTCAATACCAGTTCTGTGGTAGGCAATGGTAACAAATAATCTCTTTCCGGATTAAACTGGAATCCGTTAGGCAAAGATACCTGATAAGGATCTACATACCCATTTTCATCCAAATAAACACCTTCTCCAACAACGATCTCCGGAAAATCAGAAGCATTATAATAATATCCCTTCAAACGTTTGTTTACAATCAGTTCGTGTGCTCTCCAACGCATCAAGTCGTCCAAACGATAGCCTTCGCAAGCAAACTCCACACGTCTTTCACGACGAACCTCGTTAATAATAGGAGAAAGGGCAGGGAACTGCCAATTCGGGTCGTTCGCTATATTATTCAACTGGAGACCAGCCACACCCACACGCTGGCGAATGACATTGATTGTTTTATCCACATCCTCTTGCGTGATTTCACCTAACTCAGCCTTAGCTTCTGCATAATTCAGCAAAGCCTCTGCATAACGGAACACGATAACGCCTGTCTCTGCATTTTCCGTATCCACACAATAAGGATCAGAACCTTTCTTCAACTGATAACCAGTCGTACAATGCTGTTCGCCTGTCAAATTCAAAAAAGGAAGTTCGAAATACAAAGGTTCTTCACCAACTCCATAGCGTAAGTCACCCGGACACCAAATAGTTTGTGCCAGACGGGGATCACGATCTTTTATTTCGTCAGTCAAGTTCTTATCTGAATGTTCCGGATGTGCAGCAACAGGCTTTCCGTCCAAACAAAGATAATCATTTACCAAGCTCTTGCTCAAACCGGTACGGGATCCTCTATAGATCAGATAATTCTGCGCTCTATGAGTCAATCCCAGTAAAAGCGAATAGGTACGTGCAAGTATGACTTCCGGATTATCTTGGAACTCCGTTTTATTGAACAAATTGTAGTAAGAGGTATTCGGATCGCCGGTCGTAAACAAAGAATAGGTTCCCATATCCATCACTTGCTTAGCCGCATCAGCAGCCACACGGTAATAAGCGTTATAGTCCGATCCTTCCACACCAAACTTGGTACCTTGATGATATTTTTCCCAAGAAGCCTCATACAACGCCACACGCGATTTAAACAACAAAGCAGCCTCTTTAGATAAACGTCCGGCATCAACCTTGCCTTTTTCCGGAATATACTCGATAGCCTTGTCTAAATCAACCAACATAGAATCAACGATAACGTTACGAGCAACACGCGGGTTGAACAACTCTTTAGAGTCAGTATCATATGCCTCATTGACCCAAGGCAAATCGCCAAACTTTTTCAATAAAGAGAAATAATAGTAAGAACGGAAGAAGTACGCTTCGCCGATAAATTGCTTGTTTGGATCGAACGCAGTCTCCATGTGTCCCAGATTACCCAACATATAGTTAATAGAACGGATCTCTCCCCAATTCCATCCGGCATCACTAGCATTTCCAGGTACCGTCGTATAGCCGGCCAACTGAGTATTGTAATCTTCAGTAACCATATTGTCACTATTACCGTCAGTAGCCAAATAACCGATACCGAAACCGCCAAATGCTGGAAAAACTGTATAAAACTGATTCACATAAAGTTCCAAATCCTTAGCTGTCTTGAAATAGGCTTCGCTACTAATTTTATCCAAAGGCTCTCTGTCGAGAAATGAATCACAACTTACCAATGCAGAAGCTAAAACAGAGGCACATATCAATAATTTCTTTTTCATATCCCTAATCAATTAAAAAGTAAGATTTACACCAAACGAACATACTAATGAGAGCGGATAAGACTTCGCATCCCCCCATGCTCCGGAAGTACCTTCTGGATCTACGCCATCCATCAATTTCGTGAAGGTCAAGAGGTTCTCGCCAGAGAAGTAGAAACGAAGTTTGTCAATACCTACTCCTTGCAACAATTCGCTTGGCAACGTATAACCCAGTTGTAAGTTTTTCAAACGCAAATAAGCACAGTTTTGGATAAAACGAGACTGTACCTGCTGGTTCTTGCTCACTTCGCCGGTTGAATAAGGACGAGCAAAAAATGCGTCTTTATTATCTTCGCGCCAATAATCCATATTATGCTCATGAACGTTATCAAAATACTTATTACCCTGAAAACCGAAATAAGTAGTAGAACCGATAAACACATCGCGCTTACCAACACCTTGAAAGAATACACTGAAATCGAAATCTTTATATTGACCGGCAAACATCAAACCATACAAGAAACGCGGTGTATTGTTACCCAAGACTTTTTTGTCGCCGGGGTTATTTATCGTATTGTCACCCCAGTCAATCTTACCATCCTTATTCAAATCTATGTATTTCATATCTCCGGGATTCCATTTAGCGTGGATAGCCGATTGATCCGGTGACTTCTTGACATCCTCTTCACTAGTAAAGAATCCATCGGTTACATATCCCCAGATATCACCCAGTTTTTGTCCTTTAAAATAGGTTTTATCCGAGATAATCCCGGTCGGATTGTTATACTTAGTTACCTCTGTTTGGGCATCAGCCAACGTACCGGTGATAGAGTAGCTGAAATCCTTGTTCACACGGTGTTTCCAATTCAAGGTAAGTTCAAATCCATTTGTTCGCAATGAAGCATTATTTTTCTTAGGAGCATCCTTACCCAGCACAGCCGGAAGTGCTTCACTCGGACCGAACATATTGACGGTCTCACGTGAATACCATTCAACAGTTGCGCTCAAACGGTTATCCAGGAAAGACATATCTGCACCAATATTCAAGGTACGAGACTCTTCCCAAGTCAAGTCCCAGCTAACCAAATCCGGTGTTTGCGTATAGATAGGACGAGCCCCATTGATGATATATTCTAAATTCGTCTTGATAGGAATAGTTTCATAGAACAAATAGTTAGGTACTTCCTGATTACCCAGCGTGCCATATGAAGCCCTGAGTTTGAATGTGTTTACAATCGGTGCGATAGGTTCCCAATATTTCTCACGATGCATATTGTAGGCTGCAGAGAAAGAAGGGAAGAAACCAAACCGCTTGCCTTCACGGAAACGGGATGAGCCATCATAACGACCATTGAAGGAAAACATATAACGATCGTCGAACGAGTAGTTCAAGCGGACGAAGGAACCAACAGTAGACCATTCAGAGATCTCGTCACTCAAATTAGTCAATCCGGTAGCCGTACCAATAGACGGGACATTATCAGTAATCAGGTCGCGTTTAGAACCTTTCAAACCTTTTCGCTTGAAGTATTCAAGCTGTCCACCGACCAAAGCATCCAAAGAATGTTTGCCGAACGCCTTTTGATAGTTAGCATACAAGTTACCGGTAGTGTACGTATCCGTCCGTTGCTCCTCTTCTATTTGGTTGAAGTTATTCGCATGGTGATAATGAGACTCAGTCGGTTTTACATCCTGTACATACACTTTGGCAAAATGGGTATCACGGTTATATCCCACATAATTATAGGTAAAGTCTCCATTCACTTTCAATCCATCAAGCACATTTATTTCGAAACTAGGCGTGATGTAAGCTGTAGTAGTCTCTTGTTTTTCCGAACCACCTTCCTGCAAAATCTGAACTACACTGTTAGACTCCATAAAACCTCCATTCGGGTTTCTAACCGGTAATGTCGGATAAGCTCTTGCTATCATGTGATAATTTACGGTACGGTCGTATCCGCTATAACCCACAGGCAGGTCACGGTCGCTTCGTGCAAACTTGGAGTTCAACTTAAAAGTCAACCAAGGAGTAAGCTTAGTACTATTATTTACCGTCACATTATATCTACGATAGTTTTCATCGAAGAAATTCAACTGCCCCTCCTGTTTCATATAACCCAAACCGGCATAATAAGACGATTTACCGGTTCTACCTGTAATAGATACGTCATGGCTGTTTTGAAATGCCCAATTTTTGAAATAAACATCCGTCCAATCCGTATTGGCATACGTATCACCATTCTGTCCCCATTGCGTAGGGTTGGAACGATCGGGTATGACACCATCCATCCTATTACCACTGGCGATATTCTTCTTTACCAGTTCGACCATTTCGTCTGTGTACAGGTGCGTCACCCCGGCATTGTCGCAAGCATCGTTCATAGCCGTGACGAAATCCAACGAATTAACGGTCTTTTGCAACATGGTAGGTGTCTTCCAGCCAAAGTTTGCATTATAAGAGATAGTGAACTTCTCGTCCTTCGAGCCAGATTTGGTAGTAACTAGGATAACACCATAGGCAGCTCTTGCTCCATAAATTGCAGCCGAAGAAGCATCCTTCAAGATAGAGATATTTTCAATATCGTTCGGATTGACCAAATCCAGTTCCATAGGTACACCATCCACCAATACATAAGGTTTACCCGACCCTTCTGTCAAAGAACCTACACCACGGATATTCATATCCATGGGACTACCGACTTCACCTCCAAATTTAGATGATGACGTAATATTCAAACCTGGAGTGACACCTTGCAAGGCCTGTGTCACATTGGTTATTGGCCGACTTTGGATATCTTCCGGAGTTACTGTTGCTACGGCACCGGTCAGGTTTATCTTCTTTTGAGTACCATAACCAACCACTACAACTTCATCCAACGCTTGTGTATCTTCAGACAATTTTATGTTATACACAGACTGATTACTGACCGTGATTTCCTGAGTTTCATATCCTATATAGGATATGAGCAATGTCGCCCCCGACATTGCATCCAAGCTGAAATTTCCGTCAATGTCAGTAATCGTACCAACCGTTGACCCTTTGATAGATACATTTGCACCAATTACCGGTTCACCATTGTCATCAACAATCGTTCCTGTAATTTTCTTATTTTCTTTCTGGCCACTTTTACTTTCTTTTATCCCCAAATAAATCTGGTTATCTTCTTTCTTTTCGTAAACCAAACCTGTACCGCTCAACAACTTGCTCATTGTTGCTTCTATCGATTGGTTATTCACCTCGAAAGTTACTTTTTTATCCAAATCCGGAAGTTGGTTACTGTAAAAGAATCGATAGTCAGTTACTTTCTCAATAGAACGTAACGCCTGCTTGATCGTTTGTTGCTTTACGTTGACAGTTACCTGTGCGAATACTGAAGTTGTGAGAAAGGCAGACAAACATATAACCCCTACTTTTCTCATAATCTTTCTTTTTTGAATAAAGGAAGAAATAGTTTCTGATTTTTTATTCATACTTTTGTGTAGTATTAAATGGTTAATTACCAGAGAGTGACTACTTGCGAATATTCAACTCTCTTGATTGACTAATGAAGGGGAAGGTGTTGCAAGCACTTTCCCTTTTTGCGTACATGTGTTTTTTCTAGGTCATATCGATAATATTTAAAGGGTTAATCACTATAGAGTTCTATCACGTCCTCTTTTTTCTTATAAGAGACAGAAGAGGTAAATTGCAAAGCATATAACGTTGATTGCAAGCTGGCATTTTTCAGTGTACCGGTGAAAGTTATGCTATTCAGCTTATCGCTTTTAATCTCAAACTTCACATTATAATTACGCTCCAGCAGCTTGATAATATTCAGGATCGGCTCATCGTTGAATACCATTTCATTATTCATCCAGGCGATAAACAACCGGCCATCCTCCTCTTGTTTCTTTGTCATCCGGGTATCTGCCAACGAATAGACAGCCACTTCCCCCGGACTTAAATGAAGGGACTGTTCCGGCGATGAAACTATAACCGAACCTTCTGCCAGATAAGTCGTGATATTTTCATCATCAGGATAAGCATGGACATTAAATGAAGTTCCTAAAGCACGTACCTGGATATCGCCGGCTTTTACGATGAAAGGAGATTGGGCATCCTTTGCTACATCAAAATAGGCTTCGCCGGTCAGTTCGACCTGACGCTGTTTCCCGTTAAAATGACTGCCATAACGCAGTTTGGAATCGGCATTCAGATGGACTATTGTGCCGTCCGGCAAGGAAATATCCGACTTTTGCCCGTGACCTACTTCTACGGTCATATCGTTATATTTGGTTAACAAGCGGTTTTCGTTCCAATAGAATAACGATATGGCGACGGCACCGAAAACAGCCGCGCAGGTAACCATACGCATAAAAAACTTTCTGATATTTATCTTTGTTGGGTTAGCCGTTGCAGTGATAGCCTTAAAAATCCGCTCGTCTGTCGAATCAGGCATATGACCGAAGGAATGATCCCATATTTTATCAAAATCATCCGTCCACCTGTCCGGGTCATTCAACAGCCCGGCTAACTGACGTTTTTCACTTTCAGTAGCTTTATTATCGTAGAATTTATCTAATAATTCAATTTGTCTGCTCATAGTTATTCCTTTAAAATAAGAATGAAAAAATAGGATAAAGTAATAAAGCTATGCCATTCAGCAAGTCACCCCTGTTCGCTCTCAGCATCTGGCTTAGGAACTTTGTCGACTGTTTCAGATGACTCTCCACCGTGTTTTCCGAAATACCCAACAGGCTGGCTATCTCCTTTTGCGAAAGATGCTCGATGTGTTTCAAGCGATAGACTTTTTGCCTGGCGGGTGGCAACATGGAGATGATACGCTCCACTTCCTCCAGCAACAGGTTCAACTCGACTTCATCCTCCACACAATTCTCGGCTTCCCTGACATTCTCAATCTGTGAGATCATCAACTGTTCCTGAATACGTTTTGCCGTTTCTTTCAGGAACAGGTTACGAGATACCTTTTTCAGATAACCCTGAAATGAAAATTCAACCACAATCTTCTTCCGGTTCTCCCAGATAATGATAAATGTCTCCTGCACAACTTCCTCTGCCATCGAATAATCGCCGTGCGAAAGCCGGATGACAAACTGAAAGAGAGTATGTTTATATCTATTGTAAAGCTCTGTAAAAGCTTTAAAGTTATCAGACATAATCTCTTTCATTAACTGTTGGTCTGATAACTGCTCAATTTTGTGCATTCGTGGTATTTTTTCTATAAATGATACATTGCATTATTACCGAATCTATATTAAGGATACTATACCGTTATAGTTTCCGTGATTCGAGCACAACTATTTAACATTATTTTGCATTAGCGAGGTAACGGACTGGTAAAATGGTGGCGTTACCATACAAATATAAAAGCAGCTATTACTATAAAAAATAGCTGCTTATTAAGCGGATTATTATTGCAGACCTTTATTTCCCCATGGCAAACCGGTACGTCTGACCGGCCTCTGTCTTCATTTTTATAAAATCACCGTCCACGGTTCTCTTACCGGCAACCGGGTCTGTAATCTCAACTTTCTTACCTTTCCACGGATTCTGCAAAGTTAAATCGCGGCCTTTCTCACTGACAAGAGTCAAAGATGTGACTGCTCCGCCTTTCTGTTCGCCGGAAACCAAAAAGGCACCTTCTACCCGGATCTGATGGAACGAGGCATCCTTACCGCGGGGCCATACAGGAAAGACACGGACAATGTCCTGATGTCCCATACAGAGCATTTCGTTGATTGTATTGGGTACCGTGCTCCAGTTTTCAATACCATGCGGGTTATTTAACTGGAAGCCATTCGGGTAGGTATGTTTTGAATAAGTGTTCAAATGAACCAGGATGCTATCCGGCTTATAACCGATCCGCACGGCTGCCGGGAAAAAGCTGTTACTTCCATTAGAATCCAACCAACGTTGCATTTCATCGACTGTGTTATAAGCGACCTCCAGTAACTTGGGATCACTGTTCAGACCGATCTGGCCTGCCGGATAAATATGCTGGATTCCCAGTGTGTTTCCGTCCCACCAATCGCAACCTTTTTCCGTATATCGGAAGACTGTCTTACCGTTTCGCTCCTGCAACGGATAATCGGGAAGATGTTCTTTGATAAACTGCCACTGCGTTCTCTTTTCTTCATCGACTTCCAAAAGAGCGCTCATGTCAGAAACGGTTTGCATCACCATCCGCACCAGTCCCAATGAAAGAATCGGATTCATCGTCCCGACCGTACCTTCATGGATCGCATCATTATAAATGACATAGCGGTCACCTTCACGTGTCAGGTAATTCTCCCAAAAGGTGGCAACCCCTTTTACGAAAGGATACACTTTCCGGGTATAGGCTTCATCCCAGGTATGATAAAACTGCATAGACATATTAACGACAGCATAGGCAGAGTTGCTTTTTTGTCCCCAGAACATACCTTCGTCTTCTATATTTCCGCTTTTAATCCAGTCATAATAATAGGTATCCATGAACGGAGTCCTGCGAGTCGTCTCAACACCCAAAGGTCCCGCACCTACAGGCAGCAAAATGCCTCCCGGAATACCGGTGACTTTCTCCGAGTAATAGTTTCCTCTCTCTATCTGTGCTAGCATAGAGGAAATATAGGGATCAGCCTGCTCGATCCTGTTGGCTGAGTAAAGCGCATAATAAGGGGCCATATGGTTATAGTTCAGATGATAGTCCCCATTCCAGTAAGGACGTTCTTTCGTGATCCAGGTACCAAAAATAGAGGGTGGGAAATCCATATCCCGGCTACAGGCACCCATACCGTAAAGAGAGAGATAATATTGTTTTTCAATTACACTATCCGGTATGCTGACATACGATTTTTCCCAATAGTTCCGCCACCATTCTTTATGGCTTTTCTCTATCTCAGCCTGTCGTGCCGGAGTAAAGTCTTCCACTTTTTTTATGACGGTAGCCACACAATCGTCACTCTTGAAATTGCTGGAGAAGGCACACACCAAACGGACCGTTTTTCCCGGTTCCAGGGTAAATTTGCCATCCGTAGATCCGCTTACCCGTAACGCCATAGCACCTTTAGTCGGTATATCGACAGAGTCTACGAAGGCACGGGACAGATACTCAATACCATTCGGTTTCATCTCATGCTCCCTGACATCGGGGAATATCCGTTCAAGAGGCGGTTTATCAATCTGTTCTTCTTTTCCCAAGAAAGATATTCCGGCAGAACCTTCTACAGCCCCATTCCCTTCCATATTCAAATCCACTATCAGCATATCTTCCGTGGCAGGAACAAAGGCTTTGTAGGAAACGGAAATATCCCCTTTGGTAAAACGGGCGGTCGATACGGCATCATATAGCTGTTGTTCCACCAGATAGGAGGCATCTTTCAATTGAGGGATATCCAGCTCTATCTTACCCAGGACAAGAGGAAATGATTCGTCCAAAGCAGACTTCAGTCTCCAGAAATCATTCCTGGCGACATAAAAGACCTGCGACTCCGGTGTTCCCGACAAGGCTACCCCGGTAAAACCATTCCCCAACAAAGGTGCATCGACCGAATGCGGTGCGGGTATACGTTTAGGAGGTTCCGTAAAGCGGATGGTGTGTTTTCCTATGATAGTTTCTGCCTGACTTTCCGGCTGATTAGCTTGATCCGTACAAGCAGAAAATAAGAGTGTACTCAATACGGACAGGGATAGTATTAAAATCTTCTTCATTTGTAAATAAATTGTACTCCACTAAGGGATATGCTGTTCAATTATGTGTCTCTTCATTTCAAACACAAATATAAAAGCAGCTATCGCTATAAAAAATAGCAAATAGCTGCTTATTGTGTGGATTATTATTGCTTTTACAATAATAACAAGCTCTCTGATTATTCACATATACTCAACGAGACAGGGCCTAAAAGTCCGGCAACCCCATCTCCCCTATATGGAGTCGGAATCGTCTGATAATGATTCGACAATGTGCTATAAACTAAGACTTCCAATTGGTTATCACCTTGTTTAACATACTTGCCTATCTCAACTTTGTATGGCGGTCTCATCAGTATGCCCACCTCTTTACCATTAACTTTTACCTCACAGGAAGCATTTACATTGCCCAGGTCCAGAATGACTTTACCGGATGCTTCGGCTTTTGGTATTGTTATCTGCTTTCTGTAATACATTCCACCTGAATAATATTTCAAGGCTCCGGTCTCCGACCAATTACCGGCATCCAAAAGCCCTTTCCCTGTTTTTATTTTAACGGGTTCACAAATCACACCAGTCCCCTGATAACCGGGTTTTCGTTTGATCGAAAAAGCGACCAGGCCAACTTTCTTCCGGGTCTCAGGAAAGATTACCCGATACTTTCTCATCCCCGAAGAATCTTCAGATAGAAATCGGATATTCCCTTTTTCTATTGCTTTCCCATTAAACCATACTTTCAAATCGCTTCCGGCTATCATCATGTCCATTTCCTGCATTCCCGGAACAGAATTAAAACGATAATTCCAAGTAAGATTCTCTCCTCCGTAAGGATCATACAACAAATGATCTCCTAAAGCCCAGCGTGTAGAAATTATTTTGTCGTATGAAGACGGCTTTGCCGGGGTAACGGATGATGCAGGGAAAAATACAACGGAACTTCTCTTTCTAAAATCCCGATACGTACCTTTCTGAAATTTGAATTTACCTTTCTCTGTATTTGCATATGCTACAGTACATGGATGCCATCCTTCTTCCAACCAGATATTTTCATTCGCAGGCTTCTGGTCGATTAAAAGAAAATCAGGTTTAACACCATCAATTTCGATCCTATATGAGCCTGTTACAGGGACATAGACTTTACTTTTGTATATTTGATGCGCTCCCTGGTCCAAAATGAAAAAGCCGTCGCTGACTTTACCTTTCAAACCATGCCATCCTTGTGATCCCGGATTGTCAAAAACACCATATTGCCATGAAAACTCCAACATCTCTCCTGACGATTCATTTCCTTGTAACACATTATCCAACGGGATACCCGTGGACGTACATTCTGTGACAAATTGAGGTCCAAACCCATACACACTTTCAGGCCATTCCGAATCATCGAAATCTGTCGACATCCAGTTTTGAGGAGAAAAAGCAGCCGGTCGATGTTTAAAAGAACGCGCCTCAGCACCGATAACATCCGAAGCCGGAAAACGATAATCCCCCCATTTATTATCTAATGTCGGCAACAATTCCGTCTCCCACAAACCTGTAATTAAGGATCGGTATATCAACTTCGATTCCTTTTTGCCTTCAGGCATTACAATGGGTGTTCCTTTTGAAAAGACAAACAAATACGAATTATCCGACTCTTTATCCAATCGGAGCCATGTTCCTTCTTTTGTTTGGCGAACAACCGGATAATCGGAGATTGTTCCGTCAGAAGCATTCCAAAGTTCAACTTTACCCGTAGCTCTGAAAAAACATTCTGTACCTTCAGGCACGTCCATAACCATATAGACATCACGTTCTCCCACATATCTATGTAAAACCTTCCCTTCTCCGGTACCTGATATAAAATCCGGAACAATCAAAGATTTTATCTGCTCCGACACCTTATCCTCCGACATATACAATCCTACTCCCCCCGAATCATGAACCTGTTTCTTTACTTTCTTTCCTTGAGAAACTTCCAGGGATGTCGCACCGAATACTTCCCGGATTATTGCATCCGCTTTCGAATCGTTTTCTCCCATGCAGGTACTGGCCTTCGGCAACTCGCCTGTTGCTATTATTATCCCTCCCGAACGATAAAAGTCCCGTATTTTTAATAAAGAAGAATAATGCATCGCTTTCATATCTGCCAAAATCAATATACGATACTTTTCTCCCGAGATATTCAAACAGCCGTTCTCTACTTTTGATTTTTGCAAGGACCTGTAATCCATAAAATCATAATCCAAACCGGAATTACTAAGTTTCATTGCCTGTTCAAACGCAATCTTTGTGTTAGCATCCGGATAGGCCTGCATCGATTCCGTAGGATACATCAAGGCTATATCACAGACATGAGTACCTTGACTCATCAGAAAACTCAATCTCTCTGTATATTGAAGCCATTGTTTCATATGTGGCCAATAAGGCATTCTAAAATGAAAACAAGGCGGAGCCCATTCCCACCAACCACCATGTGTGGAATAATATAATCCATGCATACAGACTAAATTTCCACCTGCCATAAAATGATGGTCCATTTGTTTGGTCAGCCATGAGCCCGTACTTCCCCATCCCATACTATGAAAAGCCTCAAGCCATGTTCGCGGACGTTTATATAAATGAGCTATTGAACTGGATACTTTCGTTTGCAAAAAACTAGAACCGGTCGATGGAGCATCATTCCCCGGAGCTGTGTACCAAGAATTAGCCCTGAAATAATCAATATATGCCAATGGTTCCATTCCACGTCCAAAATTATCGCTTCCATAAATCAAACCGCGTGAAGCATGCCAATTATAAATGGGCTGAAAAAAGCGTTCTTCCGCCAAATCCATTAATACATCACAATAATCCAAACGTATCTTTGGCGTTATATCTCCGATACTTTCTTTCAAAGCAGGAAGATAAAGTGTGATATCATACCCTTTCCTTTTTTCAAATTCTTCCTTAAAGTCCTCCGACCAGGACCCTATTTTAATAGGATAAGACAATTCATCCTGAAAAAAATAGTTCATCCCCCCCGAAGCTGCATCTCCCATATTCTTTTCAAAACGATCGAAATACACGTTCACATATTCTCTTCCGATATCCGGATGCAACAAATGACTTTTTTTCGTTGAAAGAATATATACTTTATAGTCTTTCCCTTCCGGAGCTCTCCACAAAAGTTTTCCGCCTGATATATATTCTGTCAGATCTATTTTCCCTGGCCAGGCAACAGCACCGACCAATCTTTCCGGAATGTCATGAATAAAAGTGGTCCCTCCCCGAACAGAATCAGACACAATCTCCAAGTCACCTTGATAATTCTGAAATTTTTCTTCTTTCAACAACTCATCCGTATAATATCCATTGCCAATCCATCCTATGGTATAATCATCCATACCTAAACCGATGTTTTTCCGGGAACATTCTTTGGCAAACCAATTCCAGAAATTCCACCAATCTCCGGAGAACACCTTAGGCTTTCCTGCTTCTGTTTTTCCGGAGAGTCCATATCCGTCTTTCATTTCCCCAACATCCACTTCAGGGTCCATGTGTATATAACTTACAGCAAAACCATCTGTCGCAGATGCAGATAAAATGTCAAGGTGTTCTTTCATTCTTTCCTTATTCAAACTATCACCATTCCACCAATAAAAAGGAACGTTTCCATATCCCTTCGGAGGGTTGGCAAATTCAGAAAAGATATCCGTATCTTTTTTCGGATATCCCTTATATCTTTGTGACTGAGCATAAGTTACCAGACAGGAAAAAAGGTAAAAAGCAACTATTTGAAGAACGACTATCTTCCTCATAAATAAATTATTATTTTGTATTTTATTCGAAATCATAAACATCTGGTCATATAAAGAGGCTTCCCTTTTTACCACGGGAAACCTCTTTACTAATTTATTCTTGTCTTTAAATGACGACAAGATTATTACCAACCGGGATTTTGTTCCAGTACTACATCTTTATTCGTATCAATAACCGTTTGAGGAATAGGCCAAAGATTAAAGGGTTTTGTCAATGTTAATCTCGGATAGTCCCAATATGAATATTTTTTTATACGATCGGCAGCAACTGTTCCTCCCATGCGAAGCAGAGTATTCCAACGACTCTCTTCATACATCAATTCACGGGTTCTCTCGTCAAGGATCAAATCAAGACTAACATCATTAGCAGTCACCAGGTAACTACATTTTGCCCGTGAACGTAACATGTTTATGTCAGATGCGGCACCAGACTTGTCTCCGACTCTCAATTTAGCCTCGGCACGCAATAAAATGGTTTCGGGTAAACGTATCAGATAATCATCACGGAAAATGCTGCGCAATACCCTACCATCAGCCGCCAATGTATAAAAATCAGGACCTATTTTACATGATATCGGATATATCAAGGTGTAAGCACCATCGTCATATTTACCATTTTGATCTTTTTTATAAAGAACATCCCATGGAATCTGTTTTCCATAGTATTCGGATGTTTTTATATTTCCCAAAAAGACACGGCGTAAAACAGCCTCCGAATTACGTATATCTTCACCCCATTTTCCTTCATAAACACCATCACGAGAATAAGGAGTAGGAGTTACCTGGCTACAACCAAAACCCCCGACGTCTTCCATCTGACCACCGATATGCGCTCCTCCCTGATCTCTGAAAACAGGTCCATAAATAGCAGGGTAATCCAAACAAGCCAAACTTCCGTCGGACTTATATACCTCATAATCTGATTGAGCACACCATATAGCTTCAGTGTTCCCATCCTGATAATCCTGATTTCCTACCTGGAAAAGATCCCAATAAACATTTCCTTCTATAGGATAACCTGCTGATGAATAAGTCCGGTCAGCAGTCTGTTCTACAGCCGAAGTTGCATAATAGAACTCCGGACCTTCATTTTTACGTGCACCGAAGCGCTCTGTCATAAGACTGTAAGTACCGGAATCTATAACATCATTGGCATACGAAATAGCCTTATTATATGCACTGGCAGCATCACCGCCTTCCGCTTCCAGCAACACTCCCTTATCAATGTACAATTGGCAAAGATTATGCTGAACAGCCGCCCTTACCAAACGTCCGGCTTCCGCTGTCGTAACAGGCAAATCGTTTATGATATCTTCCATTTCATCGATAGCATATTGATAGGTCTCCATACGTGTCGAACGTTTATAATCATATTTAGGAGTAGAAGTTATTTCTGTTACCAACGGAACTCCTCCAAATAGTTCTCCTAAATTTCTGTAAGCAAAAGCTCTGAAGAATCGGGCCTGAGCAATGATATAAGCTTTGTCGGATTCCGAATTCCACATTATATGCTCTAAATTTGTGGCATAAATGGCGGTATTGGCAGCATTAATCAGATAATAAAATGCGGCATATGTATCTTTGAATACCCCATATTCCGAATTAATTATACTGTAATCATTAAACCGGTAAGAATAACGTATAGTCGGTACATCCAGCACATCAGTTCCGTTTCCCATTCCATACGACCACAAATTCAATTCCCCAAAGTTATTATAAGGACAATATATATTATGTACTTTGATATAGCAAGTAGTAAGTACTTGATCTACCTGTTCGGAGGTAGTAAATACATTGTCGATTGTGTAAAATGTTTCAGGATCTTCTTCCAGAAATTTATTATCGTCACAACCCATGACAGTAAAGATTGCCATTAATAGCAATAACGTTTTATATATATATGTTCTTTCCATTGTTTTATAAAATAAAATTTAGAAACTCAAATTCAAACCCAAAGAAACGTTCGTCATTATCGGATATGTCTGACTCAATGCAGTGCTACCGGTTTCCGGATCACCACCGTCCCAGCCGGTAATCGTTGCCAGGTTTTTCCCTGTAATGAACATTTTAAAATTATTAATTCCCATATTCTTCACCCATGGTTGGTTGAATGTATATGAAAGTGTTACATCCTGCAAACGAACATAAGCTCGGCTTTGTAATCCCAGGAAATAGCTATCTCCTGTAAAAGTTGCAGACGGATATTTGTTACTCGGATTCGCCTCTGTCCAATAAGGAATATACAGACCGTTGGAGGCAAACCACTTTCTATCCCCGCCTGTTATATAAGCGTTCGTATTTCCAGCCTGATAATAACCGTTACCTCCGAATACACCGGCAATCATAACATATAATTCCCAGTTTTTATATTGCAAAGTGTTACTTAAGTTTAGTTTGAAATTAGGAGCTTTATTCCCTATGATAGAACGATCTTTTTCATTAATCACTCCATCGTTGTTTTTATCCACATACTTAGGAGTTCCGGCAGAAACACCATTGGCTTTCATATATTCAGTATCATCCGTCTGAACAATTCCATCCTGTTCATATCCGAAAATAGAATGTATCGACTCCCCTATAAACAGGCCATTTCCAATATCATCATCTTCCTTTCCATCACCATCAAGATCCTCACCATACAGATGAACCAACTTATTACGGTTCAACCAGAATGTTAGTCCCGTAGTCCAGTTAAATTCCTTATTCTGAATATTGACAGTCCGTACAGTAGCTTCCACACCTCTGTTTTTGACTTCTCCCATAGAAGAATACATACTTGCAAATCCCGTCATAACAGGAATCGACCGGGAGAAGATCTGGTCATATGTTTTAGAGAAATAAACATCTACATCGACAAACAAACGGCTATTCAACCAGGTTGATTCAAATCCCATATTCCATGCTTCGGTTGTTTCCCATCCCAAGTCTGAATTACCGATAGTACTCTGGTTAATACCGTATGACGGTTTTCCAGAATTACCAAAAGGATAATATATTCCCCCGGAATGGCCGGTTGCAACCTGTGACAATGTGGAATATTGTGTTAAACCCTGATTCCCATTTTTACCCCATGAAAGTTTTATCTTCATATCATCCAGAAAAGCCACACCTTTTATAAACGGTTCATTGGTGATACGCCAGGCTGTTCCTATGGCCCAGAAATTACCCCATTTGTTATTTGCACCAAAAACAGACGAACCGTCTCTCCTATAAGATGCTGTCATATAATAAGTGTCGTCAAACGAATAAGATGCTCGTCCAAAATATCCGATATTCGTTCTTTTCCAGTTATTCAAAGAAATTTTCTGTGTAGAAGCGTAATGAAGGCCGTTCAACCCTAAAGCCGTATTCCCGTTCGATGCAAAGTCACTACCCGACAAAGTCTGAGATTCATACTTCTGATAGTCACGAGTCGCTACAGCTGTCAGATCAACGCTATGTTTTCCAAATACCTGGTTATAATTTAAAATATTATCAATCACATAACTGGTTGTTCTTTCGTTTGCCATACTACCTCCGGCACTACTTAAATAACTATTTTGAGTTGCAACAGAGTAACGCGAATCATCATCATACGATCCGACCGGAACATTGTATGACTCATGCGTAAAGTCACCGGACTTCCTGTAATTAAGATTTCCTGCATAATTGAAACGGTAACTTAAACCGGAAATCCATGGGCATTTAACTACGGCATATGCATTTGCACGAAGATTATCACGAAAATCTACATTTTCTTTCTTCGACTCATCATCGATCCCCCACAAAGGATTACCTCTACCACGTGTACCGTCAGGTATAGCTTCAAGCATCCCATTCGGTCTGTACATCATTGCATACGGAGATAATATTGTAGCAGACCAGATATTAGCGCCAAGGCCGGAATAATCTGTTCGGGTATATGCAGCATCAAGACCGATCTGCAGCCAACTTGTAATATCGGTATCTACCTTAGCCAATACCGAAACACGTTCATAATCATCTCCTTTTATCACACCACCACTCTCAGTATAAGAAGCAGACAAATAGTAATTCATTCTATCCCCTGCTCCGGATACGGCAGCCTGATAATCCTGGGTCCATCCTGTCCGTGAGATTTCATCCAGCCAATTGATTTCTTTCCCTGAATTCAAATTCAGTTCTTCCTGAGGAACCAAAAAACTATAATCAGAATATCCGTTTGCCGCAGAAGTTGCATCAAGCCACTGTTCGCCATTCATCAGTTCCGGTTTAAGATGCCACGACTGCATGCTTCCTTTTGCATTAAAATGGATGACCGGCTTACCTTGCTTACCTTTTTTAGTTGTAATAATAATTACTCCGTTAGCAGAACGGGAACCATATGCAGCAGCTGAAGTAGCATCCTTCAGGACATCATAAGAAGCTATATCATTAGGGTTAATATCATTAACACTTCCCATAAATATAACTCCATCTACTACCACCAACGGATCGTTTGAACCAGATATGGAATTCTGTCCCCGAATCTGCATAGAAGGAGTTCCCCCGGCCGTATTTGTAGCACCAATATCAAGTCCGGTCACATTTCCTTTCAGGGATTCCAATGCATTTGTATTTGTCGCCAAAGAAATAGGAGAATTCTCCAGCTTGACGGAAGATACGGAACCTGTAAAATCTTTTCTTTTAGCTGTTCCATAACCAATCACAACGATCTCATCCAAAGATTGTAAATCTTCTTTCAACAGAATATCCAAATGCTCTTTGTTTCCCAAACTGATCTCCTGGGTAATATATCCTATATAGGAAATTTGAATTACCACATTATCCGGCACTTCCAGTATAAAATTTCCATCAATATCAGTGATGGTTCCAATTGTCGTACCTTTTACAGAGACATTCGCCCCGATAACAGATTCCCCATTCTGATCCTTGACTGTACCACTAATTTTTCGGGATTGACTACTTTGACTGTTACGCGATATTTTCAGAATAATCTGTTTCCCTACCACTTCATAGCTGATTTGTTTTCCCGCAAAGGCTTTTTTCAAAATAGCATCCAGACTTTCCTGGCGAGCCTCCACTGATACCTTTTGTGACTGATCTACTGTCTGATCCAACATAAAGGAATAATCAGTTTTTGTTTCTATCTGTTTAATTAACAGCCGAAGCGATTCATTCTTTATTGATAAATCAATTTTTTCACTTTGGGCATAAGTAGAATTGAATATAAATAACGCAAGTAATAACGGAATTAACTTCCTTCTTAATTTAAACATTATGTAATAGCTTTAAGATTATAAAATATATTATATCTTTGCCTTTATATATCAATTAGTTATTCTGTCTAATTTTCGGCAGGATAAAAGTGCAGGTATATATATTTCAAAAGGCATGGAGATTAGGGGTCTCTGTGCCTTTTACGCATAAGGCAAAACACGTCTGATAAAAGACTCTCTATTTATATCTGATCGTCACCTCCTTTCCGTTCAGTTTATACTCTATCGGAGATATCTTATTGATCATCTCTAATAATTCCGTCAATGATTCCGTCTTAATTGTAAACCAATAAGACTTAAGGGTATCCACATTAGATAATGTAATATCCACTCCATACCAACGCTCCAATTTCTTCCATACTTCTTCTACTGGAGCACCATCAAACTTTAACAGGTTATGCCGCCAACTAGCTTCGATTTCCGCATCACAGGATTCAACCCGACAAGACAAATTCTTCTTAGAAACTATGGCCTCCTGATTAGGAGATAAATAAGTCAGTAAATTCTGGCCGGTAGCCGATAACAGACTTACTTTACCACGAAGCAGGGCAACCATAATATTCTCTTCATCCGCATAGGTACTGACATTGAAGGCCGTGCCATGCACTTTGACATCTACTTCCCCGGCTTTCACAATAAATGGATATTGAGTATCTTTCTTTACATCAAAGAATGCCTCTCCTTCCAGATTGACGACACGGTCGTATGTACTATATTGATAATTATAAGATAAACGGGAACCAGAATTCAACCAAACAAGCGTCCCGTCGGGCAAGACAAGCTGTGTTTTTTGTCCGGGAGGAGCTATTATCACATTTTCAAACTGAGTAGCCTGCCAGGATTTTTCCGGGTTATTGATCAGAGAAGACAAAGCAAAACCCAGAACCAACGCTACGACAGCCGCAACGGAAGAGACGCGGATCAACAGGGAACGTGAATACAACGGAACCAGTTTCACTTTATGTCGAATACGGTCCTGTATCTTTCCCCAAACCATTTTCTTATCCGGTATCACATAAGCAGAAGTGTCCAAACGGACAGCTTCCCACTGCTTTCTTAACTTATCCAGTAAAAGGTGATGTCCTGGCTCTTCATCAAGCCAGCGGATAACCTGTTCCTGCTCTTCGGTCGTACATTGCCGGGAGAGGTATTTCGCCAATAGTTCGTAAGGTATCTGTTTTTTATCCATGTTCTGCTATTTTATTCAGTAGACACATGGGCAGGGACAAAACCCCCAAAAGGATATGAATATTTTTTTATTCTTCTGTCAGTTTCAGTAAAAGGAAGAGAAGGGCAATGGTTTCATCAGAGTGTGCAGCCAGATACTCCCGGATCTTTTTAAGTGCTATCCCCATCTGATTTTCAACAGTCTTTACGGATATATCTTTTACTTGTGCTATTTCTTTATAGCTTAGTTGCTCTTCGCGGCTCAAGATGAATATTTCTCTACATTTCTCCGGCAAAGACTCAACGGCGGCTTGCAATAGTTGATAGAATAACTCCCGGTCAACACAATCTATGGATTCGTTCTTCTCCAACTCGATGCGGGCCCATTTCTCTAACAAGACATTGTGGTTTTCTTCATCACGCAGGTAGTTCAACATACGATTACGGGCACTATTATAAAGAAAGGTCTTGATGTACTGAACGTCCTTTCCTTCATAATCTTCCCAAAGGTTTACAAAGACATCCTGCACAACTTCTTCTATCACCTGATAATCACGGGTATAATAATTCAGGAAGCGGCATATAATTTCAAAATAATCATTATATGCATCTTTGAATGTGCTCTCGTTAATAATCATAGCAATATAGTTTTTTCTCTGTATATAATAGTAAAAAGCGGATGTCTCATCTCCTAATATCCCCGCGCAAAAATAAGTAAATAAATAATTATACAACCAATATCGGGGTAAAAATAACAAAGCTTGCAGTAATTGATCCCAACAGATATGAAAACGGATCAATCGCCTGCAAGCTCGTATACCGGAGTGTTCTATCTCCCTTCCGGTTATTGGTTATTACAAGGGAGGCAGTGCTGTTTGCCTGCTTTCCCTTGTTATTTACATCTGATTCTTTTTGCATATCACAGCTGTGATACAAAAGAAATCCATCTGTGAAACAAACGGAATCCAACTGTGATATGAAAGGAGCACAGTTGTGATATGCAATAGAAATTAATAAACTACATATTTCTCCCCTTCAATCTTCAGTTCCCTGAAGCTACCTTCCGATTTATAAGGCTGGCCGCCGCCGATATATAATTCGACTGTGCCTTCTTTCTCGACCAGGTTACCCTTTTCATCCACCAAAGACAGTTCTTCGGGAGAAAGGGTGAAGGTTACCTGCCGGCTTTCGCCTGTATCCAGATGAATACGTTTGAAACCTTTCAAGGCACGTAAGGGGACACGGGTGTTGCCGTTCTGCGGATGGGATACATACAACTGAACCACTTCGTCGCCGGCACGCTTTCCGGTGTTCGTTACGGTTGTGGTTACCTGAATGCTTTCTCCGGTCTTGACGGTGGAGGCATTCTGCAAAGGAGTATACCCGAAGGTAGTATAACTCAAGCCATAGCCGAACGGATATCTTACATCGCCTTTGAAATAACGATACGTACGGTTTGCCATCGAATAATCCTCGAAATCCGGAAGATCCTCGTCATTCATATAGGTAGTCAACGGCATACGGCCGGCCGGGTTATAGTCGCCAAAGAGAACATCGGTAATGGCATCGCCGGCAGCTTGTCCGCCGTACCAGGCTTGCAGGATCGCATCGGCATTGCGGCTCTCCCAGTCGAAGCTCATCACGGAACCGGACATATTGACCAGGATCAGCGGACGGCCCGTCTTTTTCAGTTCCTTCATCAGTTCGGTCTGCACGGGAGGCAGTTTCATCGTTGTACGGTCACCGCTGGCAAACCCGCCGTAACCGGCAGCTCCGGCATCACCGGCTTCGCCTTCGTAATCAGCGCTGATACCACCCACGAAAATGATAATGTCTGCTTTTTTCGCCTGAGCAGCCACCTGGGCAAAAGAAGGAGCACCTTCCAGTTTCTGAACAATACCGACACCTGTCAGCGTATCGATCTGAATACTGTTACCAAAGCGTTTCTGCAAACTCTTATACGGGGTAATGATTTCGCTCGGCGTACCAAAATAGTTAGCCAACAGCGTGCTGCCATTATCCATATTCGGACCGATCAGGGCGATACGTTTGATCTTGGAGGCATTCAACGGCAGGATATTCTTATTATTCTTCAATAACACCATTGATTTCTGCGCCATCTCATAGGCATGCTTTTTGTGGGCATCACATTCGATCACTTCACGACCGATAGATGCATAAGGCACCCGGTCAGCAGGATCGTACATACCCAGCTTAAACTGGATTTCGAACAGGCGAGCCAAAGATACATTGATATCTTTCTCGGAGATCAAGCCTTTCTCCACCCCTTGTTGCAATTTCTGATAAAGATTACCGCATTCAAGGTCTGTACCGTTCAGAACGGCATCGGCTACGGCTTCCGTATCGTTGCTATGTGTTTTATGATACTTGGCAAAATCACTGACTGCCCAGCAGTCGGACGTCACATATCCATCGAACTTCCACTGGTTACGAAGAATATCCTGTAATAACTCGTTATGCCCGCAACAGGGAGTTCCTTCAAAACGGTTATAGGCGCACATCACACCATGTACCTTCGCTTTAGTCACCAGTTCCCGGAAAGCGGGCAAGTAAGTATCCCAAAGGTCATACATGGAAACACGGGCGTCATAAGAATGGCGGTTGTGTTCAGGACCGCTGTGTACGGCATAATGTTTAGCACAAGCCACCGACTTCAGATACTCCGGATTATTTCCTTCCAGGCCGTGGACGATCGCCGAACCCATTTTGGCTGTCAGGTACGGGTCCTCGCCATAGGTTTCCTGTCCACGTCCCCAGCGGGGATCACGGAAGATATTGATATTCGGAGTCCAATAAGTCAGTCCACGATAGATTTCGCCGGTCTTGCCTGCTTTCAGGTCTTCATTGAACAGGGCGCGTCCTTCCGAAGAGGTCATATCTCCCATCTTTTGAAGAGCTTCCGTGTCGAAGGTGGCAGCCATACCGATCGCCTGCGGGAAAACAGTCACCTTTTCCTTCGTACGAGCCACGCCATGCAACGCTTCGTTCCACCAGTTATAAGCAGGAATACCCAAACGGGGAACAGCCGGGGCGGCATGTTTCATCAACTGGACTTTTTCTTCCAGCGTCAGACGGGAAATGATATCCTGTACCCGGACATCCAACGGAAGGTCCGGATTACGAAACGGATAGTCGTACGTTTGTGCCGTCAGGCCGCCCATAGAGAGAGCGGCCAGTAACACGATACTTTTCAGTTTGCTTTTCATGTGATTGCCTATTTTATTTGGTTACTTCTACAATAATCTTACTCTCTTTCAACCCTTCCGATACAGCAGTCAATTCGATCGGTTGTCCGGAACGGTCACTGGTGACAAGTACCTGGGCATAGCCGTTAAATGCATTCCGGTGTACATCGCTTCCGGTAGGGAAGACATCCGGTTCCTGACTACAAGGATTACCATTACCCACTCCCAGAATCTTGCCGTTACGGACATCGAAATGAATTCCGTTTTCAGCAGTAGGTACTACACGTCCTTTGGCATCCAACACTTTTACGGTAATGATAGCAACGTCGTTACCATCACCCTGGATAGAAGTACCGTTTTCACTGACCAGTTGCAAGGAAGCCGGATTTCCGGTAGTTTCGACCAACTCGGTGTATTTCTTTCCGTTCTTCTTCCCTTTGGCCAACAGCTTACCCGGGGTATATTTAACACGCCAAGCTGGAATATCAAACTTTTCAACCGTCTTTTTACCCAGGCTTTTGCCATTCAGGAACAATTCCACCTCATCCATATTGGTATACAGATGTACATCGACCGAATCCGTACCGATTCCATTCCAATGAGGAAGCACATGCAACACCGGTTCTTCCGTCCACCAAGCCTTGTAATACCAGAATGCATCTTTCGGGAAACCGCAATAGTCTAATATGCCGAAATGAGAAACTACACCCGGCCAGAAATGCAACTGCGCCTCGCCTCCATAATCGAATCCGGTCCATACGAAAGCACCGGCAACAAACTTACGTGCATCGACATAACGCATCCATTCCTGTGCACGTGCTCCCCATCCCGGAACATCACGATCGTAAGCCTGATGGAAACCCTTCTTCGCATCAGTCTCATAAATACCACGCGTCATCACCGTACTTGCCTCTTCGGTGAAGATACAAGGCAGATTCGGGAACTTTTCATGAACTGCGTCGATATTGCCTATTTTATAATAATTAGAACCTTGTACATCTACGGCATAGGTAAAACCTTCCCCCCAACTACCGTTCATGGCAGCCGTGCACGGACGAGTAGGATCCAGTTTGCGCTGAACGGCTTTCATGCGCTCAACAATCATACGCCCCTTCTCTGTTCCCTGTATGGCAGGTTCTTCGTTTCCCAAACACCAAATGATAACAGACGGATGATTCCTGTCGCGGCGAATGATTGTCTTCAGCTGGCTCAGACCTTCATCACTGGAGCTCAATACACGCAGTTCATCCATGACCAGCATACCCAGCGTGTCGCAAGCATTCAAGACAGATTCCGTCGGAGGATTATGGGAGGCGCGGTATGCATTTACTCCATACTCTTTCAGACGGGCGATTCGCCACGCATTCAGTTGGTCCGGAACAGCAATCCCCACACCGGCATGGTCTTGGTGGCAGCATACCCCCTGGATCTGTACTCGTTCGCCATTGAGGAAGAAACCTTCGTTGGCATCGAAACGGATGTCACGGATACCGAAAGAGGTATCGTAGCTATCGACCACTGCCCCATCCAACAAAATATCAGTATGCAACGTATAAAGCGTCGGAGTCTTCAACGACCATAAGTCAACCTGCCGTACATCCATGTATGTTTCCACCTCTTTCGTTTCCAACGAGGGTAAGGTAAGGGTTGTACCAGACTTGTTTACTTCTTTCCCTTGACAGTCGATTATACTGTTTTGCACAATAAGATCGACCGATTTACCACTTTGGTTCGTCACTTCTATCTGTGCCTTCACACGGGCTTCCTTCTTTTGCAGATCCACTTCGCTGGTGACAAACGTCCCCCATTGCGGGATATGCACGGGAGCCGTGCGGGTCAACCATACATTCCGATAGATACCGGCACCTTCGTACGACCATAATTCGGAATGAGTCGCATCTACACGGACGGAAATCACATTTTCCGCATCCTTTTCATAATTCAGGCATTCCGTTACATCGAAGACCAAAGGCACATAACCGCTCTCACCGCGTCCTAAATAGACACCGTTCATCCATACCTGTGCATCACGGAAGATACCCTCAAACTCCAGCGTATACCGATCCCCTTTTACCAACTCGGGAGTAAACCGTTTCCGATACCAGCCCACACTGTTTTCGGGTGCACGTCCGCCCAACTTACGGTATCCTTTCATCTTGAATTGCTCTTGGCTATATCCCAAAGCCATCCCCCAGTCATGAGGTAAAGAGATCTTCTCCCACTTGCTGTCGTCAAACCGTTGCGTATGAGGAATAGCCAAACGTGATTCCTGGTCTGCATCCAGCATAGTCGACTCCTGCAAAAAGGCAATCTTAGAGAACGACAATGCCTGCCCGTAATTAAAATCCTTCTCCGGATTAGCCGCATGCCCTTTAGCAAAAAGCCAATCCTGATTCAACAACTCTCTCTCCCGCTGTGACTGGGCACCCAGCCAAAGGCAGGGGAGTAATAACATCACTGTAAAAATCAATCTTTTCATTTCTCTGATCTATTGTTTCTTAAATGGATTAACGGCAGACCTCCACCTGTTCGGTCCGGGTAATACCGTTTTCGTTATAAGTATCTATCGTGAAATAATAAGTAACACCTTTATTCAGGCTGCCGATCTCCAGCGAGGTCTCTCCCATCACCTGGAAATTACTATACAACTTGTCTTCGGCAATGCCATAACGGACAATATACCCCTGGGCATGCGGCACTTCGTTCCAGGCCAGGCAGACTTTACACGGGTCTTCTTCATTCCGCTTAACCGTAAAGCCATTCACCGGACGGGGTTTGCTACCCAAACCGTTACCGAATATCCTCAAATCGCGGACCGAGAGGTTGGACGATACGGTATATTCTTTATTCTGTAGTTTGATATAGCGCGCTTTGAACGGTTCTTCAAACTCGATATAATCGTGCGGGGTATCCGTCTTTTTCGTGCTGTAATCCACTACCGGATACCAGTCCTCCCCATTCACCGAGGCATAAATCACATAACTCTGGTAAACAGCCGGAACGAAGCCCTTCTGTTTGGCCCCATATTCATCGAAATTGACCTGAATGGCATTGACAGACGAAAGATGTTGCAAATCCACCTGCAACCATTCCGTATCGTTGTTGGTAGCGGCAACCCAGGCCGTACGCGAATCCTCATCCACGATGTTCTCTGCCGGAAAACCATCCAACGTAGAGGAAGCCGTAACCGTCTTACCGTAAGAAAGCAGCATCCAGCCCGGCTGGAAACTATTGGAAGCCTGTCTTTTTTCCGTAGGTAAAAACATCGGATAGTCGCCGAGATAAGTATCCGTATAGAGATAGCCGTCTTTATCGAAACCCGCAGGATAGAAAGAGACGCGCCGTTCGAACATATGCCGGACGGAAATGGAATTGGTCGCCGCCTTCCAGTAGTTTTCGCTGCCTACGGTAAACATACAGCCATGTCCGGCTCCCCCGATAAAGCCTGTCGGCTTATAAGAGACCGGACTGTTTTCCATATAGGTAAAAGGACCCGAGGGAGAGTCGCTGACATACGTTCCGTCGGCATACGATTTCCATTCGGTTCCGGGAGCGGCATATTGTAAATAATATTTCCCCTGATGAGCCGTCATCCAGGCTCCTTCGATATAAGGGCGGCGGGGCAATTCGTTGTGTTCGCCTGTCCGTTCCCAGCCATATTCTTCTTTATTACTGTTGAAACAGGTAATCACTTCTGTCCGGGCCTCCAGGGTGTTCAGGTCCAAAACCTGTGCATAGATAGGGTCTACGGGCGAACAGCCGTAGTACATATAGAGATTATCCCCTTCCACATAAAAAGCAGGGTCCCAGTAAGACCAGATTTCCTTCACCGGTTCCCATACGCCCGTTTCCGGTGCAGCCGAACGGTACAGCATGCCTTTTCCATGTGTAGAACCGACATAATAGAGATGGTCTTTATGTATAAAAAGCCCCGGTGCATAATCTTCTATCGGCAACACGGAATCGGTGATGAAGACATGTTTCCAATCCGTAAAATCCCCGGAATACCAGTAGCCGGACGACTTAGAGGCAAACAGGTAATATTTGTCTTTAAACGATACCACAACAGGGTCGGCAGCTTCGCGAATCCCCTCACCTCCATCTATTTTCATAAACCGGTAGTTGAGGTTGACCGGGTTACAAAAGGTTTTCGGAGACTGGGCAATCTTTGCCTTTATCGGATGAGTATCCTGGCAACCGATCAATAACGGTGCAATCAAAAAGGTTAGCAACAAACTTTTCATACTTCTTGTATAAATTACATCTTATTATTATGTTTTTCAAATACCTACAACTGCAAATATACAGACTATCAATTATATAAGCAATAAAAACACATACATTTATTGTATACATAACAACATCTATAACATATCTTCTCCCTTCATTTCGAATACCAGTTCTCCTCCCTGTAATACTTCTTCGAAAGTAATATAGGTTCGCTTCAATTCCTCCCCGTTCAAAAAGACTTTATCGACATAGATATTGCTATCGGATAGATTCCTGGCCTTTATAATAAAATCCGCTCCCGAAGGCAATTTGATCTTTGCATATTCAAACAAAGGAGCTCCCAACTCATATTGGCCGGAAACCGGGTCCATCGGATAGAAACCTAAGGCACTAAAGACATACCAGGCACTCATCTGCCCCGTATCTTCATTCCCGCATATGCCATCCGGCGTATTATTATACAAGGTTGTCAGTACCTGATTGACATACTTCTGGGTTTTATATGGCTGCCCCACTTTATTATACATATAAATCGTATGATGACCGGGTTCGTTGCCATGGGCATATTGTCCGATCAGGCCGGAGATATCACCGGATACATCGTCGCCCTCCAATGCAGAAGACATCGTGAAAAGCGAATCCAGGCGGGCAGCCAACCGTTCCTTTCCGCCCATCAAAGCCGCCAACCCTTCCACATCATGAGGAACAAAGAAAGACCACTGCCAGGCATTCCCCTCGCAATAATCATCCTTACGGTGCGAAGAGGCCAACGGAGCAAAAGGTGTACGCCATTTACCCTCTTTTGTCTTTCCCCTGACAAAGCAAATATCAGCATCAAATACATTTTTATAATTGAAAGACTGTTCATTGAAATAAGCAGCCTCTTCGCTTTTTCCTATCTGTTCGGCAAAACGTGCCAGTGCCCTATCGTCGAAAGCATATTCGAGCGTGCGGGCCACCGATTCCATTTCCATATCACAAGGTACGTAACCGTATTTCCTATAATTTTCCAATCCGACGAAATAGCCCATCGAATACCCGCACGTATCCTTCATCGCCGATTCGGTCATTGCTTTGAAAGCCAGTTCCGTATCGAAACCGATAATACCGTTCAAATAAGCGTTGGTAATTACGGGAAGCGAATGTATTCCGGTCATTTGATAATTCTCAATGCCCCACAACGTCCAGATAGGCAACTGACCGGCATACTTGTAATGTTCCAGCAATGTTTTTACATAGTCTTCGGCCACCTCCGGATGAAGCACCGAAAGAAGCGGGCAGGCCGCCCGGAACGTATCCCAAAAACCGATGACTCCCCCGTAATAATCGAACCCGTCCGTCTGATGAACCTGCCAATCCGGTCCCCTGAAACAATGATCCACATCAGAAAATAAAAACGGATACAGCATCACATTGTGTAATGAAGTATAAAACAACTCTTTCTTCTTACGGTCTGTCGTTTCGATTTCTATCTGCCCTAACACATCGTGCCACTTGCCGGCGGCCTCTTCGCGGATGACATCAAATGTTTTATTTTTTGTCTCTGCCCAAAGATTCTTGGCAGCTCCCTGTGTATCCACCGAGGAGAGTGCCGTCCGAACCTCCAATTCACCCGTATTACTCTCAAAAGTCAATAAAGCCTTTATGTTCGTTCCTTCCGCCGAAGTCATCCCCTCCATTCGCCGGTCATCGACATATAAAACGCACTCCTTAATAGGGGTAGAAAAGGTGGAATAAAAATAAACCTGTTGCCCCGGCGTCCACCCGTTCGAGCAACGATATCCACGAACGGTATACGGATCAACCCATTCAAAAGCCGACGCATACACCGTATCGACATCATGCTCGCTTTGTATGGTACAAGCACTTTCCGAGCCATATTTTAAATCGACAATCACCGGTATCTCACCTTCAGAGGCATACGTATACCGCTGTAGGCCACAGCGCCGGGAAGCCGTCAGTTCAACCGTCAATTGTTTATCATATAAACCGACAGAATAATATCCGGGTTCGGCCTTCTCGTCTTTATGGGATAATACCGCCTGATGCTGTTTTGAATAAAGTTCTTCGTCCGCCATACCGCTATTCAAAGGTAAGGGCATAAATAAGATATCCAGAAAATCGGCACATCCCCCGCCACTTTTATGCAGATGGCTGAAGCCCAGGATAGAGGGATCGTCATAATGATAGCCGGCACCATACGGACGCGTATCCGCTCCTATCTGCATCATCCCGAACGGAACAGACGCCACAGGAGCCACCCTTCCTTCCAAACCGGTCCCAATCCATTTATTTACATATTGATTATTACTGTCTGCCTCATTCCGGCAGGCAATCAGCAGGCAGAAAAGCAAGCCGCTTAACAGACGATAGCTAAAAGATGATGAAGAAATATACATAGATTATTATTTAAAAAGATTCAAGATTCAAACGACAAATAACACAATAGTGCCACTAAGGATAGCACTATAGAGCTACTATATGTAACCCTATAATGCTATCCTTAGTGGCACTACTGTGCTATTTTAATAACCCTTCGCCCGTTTCAGATCAAAGGTTTCCACACTTTTTCCATCGACAAGCCGATGAAGCGTCCAACTGTTACCGTCTGCGCCTGCTTCCAGCCGCCAATCATAGGACGGGTCGCGCAGGAGTTTCTTTATCGCACGAGGGAAAGCGTTGGCATGGCGGGCATCTTCCCAGGTACGGATCGCAGCAAATATCTGATCTTTCTGCGGGCAACTTTCCACGTCTTTCTGGTTGATCGCCAAGAAGTAAGTGGCCCCGTAACCGACCGAGATTGCCTGAACATGCTCATACTGCTCAACGGTAGAGGTATCTTTAATAGCAAAGTTTCCACCGAAAGAGACCGGGTAATAATTGGAATAAGTGACATCGCGCAAGTCTTTTCCCTGGCTGGTGGCACTGCCCCACTCGCGGGTATCGATGTCATAGAGGTTACGTCCGCCACCGACATTCCAGACACTCTGGTAATGCCACGAACCTTCCGACAGGGTGGCGCCGGAGAAACGGATATAGGGTACTCCCAACTCTTTCGCCCGACCGAACATTTTCCGGAAGAAACGTTTGGCGGAATAGTAACCATGACCGTTATTGAACAGGAATTCCTGCCCGTCGAAGTCGTAAAGAGTCAAACCGCACAGATGGGATACATCGGCATAATATTCGGCGATCTTGTCCTGGAGAGCCAGATTCGGGATAATACCTTCGTAACCGTAATTGATGGTTACCTGCAATTTATAGACGGTATCATTTGCCTTATGTGCGGTTGGCTTGGTTCCCCAATAACCTCTGGTCACATTCTTCAGGGTATAAGGGGCCGTTTCGGAGACACCCAGATAATGAATCAGTTCGCTGCCGATCTTTACCATGTTCAGATTTTCACAATGTCCTTCCCAGCTGGCTATTTCTTCCAGATAGGTAGGATCGTCTACTATGATAACGGTATCTTCGGGAGAAAGGTCTTTCATCAAGATGCGTTTCTGCTGATAACACAGGCTATCGCTCGGGACAGGACTGGCATCCTTCGTGCCCGGTGCCAGTGAATTCGTTATATTGACACGTCCCAGCATGATGCCTTTCGCGGCCGCCATGTCAGCAAATTCACGATGGGATTTGTTACCCGAGTGAAAGCGGAAAGGTTTCTTTTCCTGGTTCCTGCCGTCCAGATAACCTTCATTGGCACGGTCGGGACGCAAGAAGCCCTGGTCGTAGGCATGGATAGCCGGGAAACCGAGTTTAGCGGTATAGGAAATGATGCTGTCGTACTGGTTTCCGCTGGTCATAACATCGGGCGAATAGGCGGCTGGGTCTTTAATCCATTTTCCATTGACAGTCGGATGAGGCAATCCTTCGGACAGGACGATATCCTGTATCACGTCCATCAAAGCCGTGCTGTCGGGACTTCCCCACAAGGCGATGGAAGAACCGATAAAATCGACTCCCGGAATCGGTTCCACATCGATATGGTTCGGAATATTGGCCGGCATATTAGGTATCAGGGAATAATGAACCTGACGGCTTTTCGTACGGTCGCGCGACTGATAATTCAAAAAGATACGTCCCAGACTATCGACCATCGCGGCATTTCCGTACATGATGCGGTAATAAGGTTCTTTATTGGCATAGAAAGCGACGTCGCTGATACCGTTTCCGCCCAGTGTAAACACCTGTCCTTCATGCAGGCTGTCCGGCAACGGGAAACGTTTCGCGTCAGGCGTGTGAATGATATATTGGAACGGAGCCGCATCCCCTTCTATATCGGCGGTACCGCCAATGGTATTGTCGTTGAGGGCAAGCATACCGATGCTGTAATTGACTACATCGCTGGTATCGCGGGCCACTCCGATGATTTCGCCCAACAGGTTGTCGATATTGGTATAATAGGAACCCCATTGGATGCAGTCGATGCCATTCCGGGGTTCGAGGCTGTTCAGGGTCAGTTTGAAATATTTATCGGCCGGTTGCAGGGTTATCGTTGCTACCGAACCGTTCGGGTATTCGAGGGTAAAGCAATCAGCCTCTGCATTATAAACGGCCTTTTGGGGCGTATAATACACTTTCTTTTCACTATCATAGAGCGACAACAACGGAGAGGGTTTGTCGGCAGGACTGAACTCGCGGTTCGGAGAGACAGTCGTATTCTTCATACTCGTGATATACCCCTTGTCGTTAATGCCGATACTGAAATAATCGGTCTGAAAATCCCATGTCTTTTCGGTCGTACAACCGAAAAGCGTCAAGGATACAGCCAGGAGAGAGAGACATTTCTTACACATATTATCCATATAAGGTATCATATTAATTTGTTTTCATTTTATAGTTTACCGTTTTACCGGCCTTTACCGTCACCTTGTCTCTCCATTGCAGGAAAGCGTTATCACCCAGAGGGCGGGAAGCCTGTTCCGCATTCTCGGCAAAGATTGTTACGGTGGCGTCATAGGCGGTAGGATTTGTAATTTGAAGAACCGTCTGCTTGTTATTTTGCTTTACTATTTTCGCTTCCACATGGTCGAAGATGTACAACGAACCGAGGTCGGTACGCACATAAATACCGGGGATTTCCAACGCCATCAGGGCACCGTTCGTCTCGTTCCAACCCGTCTGTCCGCCGTCGCCACGTGAACCCCGGCTGTCGGCATCGCAATAGGTCAGACGTTCCGTAATCTTTCCATTCGGCTGAATACCTTCAGCATGCGCATGGATGACATCACGCAACAGTTCGGCATACGAGGCATCGCCGGTCGAGCGATACAATTTGAACAAGGCATCGCCGGACTGGGTACAGAAACCGGGAGCACCATGCTTATTCTGCGTACTGGCCCATACGGCTCCGGTCAGGTTTGCTCCCAACTTTGCCAGGGGAGTATTCTCCGGCAAGCGGTAAGGGAAAGAGACAGTCCAGGTGGCACACAGGTTTGCCAGGTCGGCCGACTGTTTCAGATATTGTTCCTTACCGGTTACTTCATACAATGTCATCAAGGAAGTCAGCAAAGCAACTGCCGTCTCCGAATCCGCATTTTGCAGGATATCACCGCAACCACCGGAAGTAAAACCGACCAATGCGAAACTATCATAGTAATCTTTTGCCGCTTCACAAGCGACCTTCAGATAATCCGGATTATTATAATAGCCGGAGGCCAATGCCAGGCCGGCCACCGCCATGGCCCCACTGGTTGTATTGTAAACAGCGATATCGCCGGATTCTACGTCCAGGTAATTTCCCCATGTCCCATGTTTCTTCCAGGTATTGACGAAGGCATCCGCCAGAAGCCGTACATTGGTTTCCCATTCTGGGTCGATAGCATTGGCTTTTTCCTGTTCTTTCAGCAACATAAACTGCTTAACCATCCAATACAGGATATCCCCGTTCTTGCGGGTCAGTCCGACTCCCGGATGATTGGCGGCGGCATCCCGGGAAAAAGGCTTTCCGTCTGCTCCCAGTACATCATAATAATATCCGCTTTTCCCTTTGGCACGCGGCAAGGCGAAATCGAATGTGTTCTTCACTTTTTGCAGATGTTCCGCATCACCCAAAGCCAGCATCGGATACGTATTCATCAGGCCGCCTATCCAACCGTACGACATCCAATTGGCATTTTCCGGGCAATAGTATTGCCACTGGTCGCCGATATAGTAACGGTCATCGATATTTTTCACCATACGGGTCAACACTTCACTCATCGGCATCAGGTTGCGGGGCGCTTCTCCGCCGGCATGCGACTTACGGTCTTTCATGAAACGAGCCAGCAGTTCAGGTACATCTTTACAAGGGAAAGTCACTTCCGTTACCCGGATAACGATCTGATCGCCTTTCTTTACCTGTATGCCCCGGTCGGGACTCTTGCTGAAACCGATAAATTCAGGCTTACGTTCACGTACCCCCGGAGCACTGATGATAAATGAAGCCACACTTCTGTCGGGAGTTTCCTCCACGATCAGGGCATGGTCCAGCACCTGGTTATTCCAGTCTATACCCTGGTCGGTCAACAGGAATATACCCTTTTGTTTTGCCCGGTCCAGGATCGTGATAGCCGGAGTAGCCGTATTGCTTATATTCACTTCCAGGCGGGAACCGGCACCATATTCCGGGGACAATTGAGGAATAGGGTTAGAGGTCAGTGCCAGGTCTTTCCGGCGGTAATCGGTATTATCCAGTCCGGTCGCATACGCACGGTTGACGATACGCTGCCGGTTTCCGTTGTACACGGAAGAGGGAATCATCACGTAGTTATCGCTCGTCCAGCCATATTGGTCGAAAGCAACGGCCACTCCGGCATCTTTCATATCCTGTTTGGCGGTAAAGGTGAAGGTATACGTTTTACCGCCGTTCACCGTTGTCTGTTCCGTACGGACTTCCCAATCGGTGGTCGTACTAATCTCCTTACTTTGCTTTAACTCTGCTTCATTGTATGTACACTCCAGCAAACGAATAGGCTTATTCGCATTCTTTACTTCCGGAAGCCATGAAGCTTGTTGTGCAATGACACCAACATGAGCTCCCGACAAAAGATAGAGAGCACATATAAAAACACACTTGTATAGATTCATATCAAACCTGATTATTACTTTAAACGCATTTTACAAATTCCACTTATCGACGATTAACAATTATCTCCAAATAAGATTACCTTTCTATAATAAATACACCTACCACTCCGGTAAGATTTATATGCAACAGTCTTTTTTTATATTTTTAAGGTTCAAACCGACCTAATTTCGTTTGCTCCTGGCTATTTACATTACTCCTCTATTAAAAACCAAGAAGTACCCTGTGCTGTTACAGATACCGGAAGAAGTAAATTTCCGTTCTGATCCAACGGGTAATTCTTTTTAGAGCCATCGGAGGTTATAATCGTTACTTTTCCTTTCAATCCGGTATAATACAACGGAAGACGCATTTCTTTCGTTATATCGCGGTCGGTCGGATTAAAGACTATAACCATCCCTTTGTGTTTGATAAACGGATTTACATGCATCATGCAATCCAAATCGCGTCCGGTCGGTCGGCTGACATGAATAATATCCGACGTAAGAATATCACGGTACTCTTTAAACCAGTTAATCCATTTAGATACCAACTGTTTTGTCTCCGGGGTATCGTATAAACGATTTCCACGGATAGTCAGATGGCAACCACTTCCCAGAAACTGAATCAATTGTTGCTCATAACGGTCCAGATTTTCGCATAACGGTTCCAGACCGACGCGCGGATCATTCGTATAGAAACCGACTAACTGCAAGGTCATCCACCCCATAGGCGGTATCTTATGCCAGGTTCCGTCATAGATATACTGACGTCCTAATAATAACTGCTGTTGCGGAGTCAGGTTAGCACTCGCTTCACGATATCCCATTCCTGTCGAACATTGTCCGTTCAGGAAATACCAGTCGGGAATAGGTATATACATGCCTCTGCGCTGTAATTCGTGGATCACTTCCACCTGCGTTTTCCACTGTTGCCACTGTGAATCCTCCAGGCCGGTATGATGCGGGTGGACGGTTGAAGCACAAGGATCGCCATGATACGGGCCATCCATATTGTAAGTCATAAAACCCGTCTTATCGAAGAACTCCCACATCTTCGGATAATAGGTATCTTTCCACTGGCTGGCAATACAAACACTTTGTCCGAAAAGACTACCCGGTTTTCCCGTCTCCGGATGGATGCAATCCACCTCTTTTCCTCGTCCGCGGGAAGCGACCTGCAACTCATAACCACCCATGACAATACCCCGTTCTTTGGCATAAGAAGCGACTCTACGCCATAATTGCACATAAGCAGAATCCAGATTATCATGGCTGACACCCGGCCACGCCTGAATATCCAGCTGTTCAAGTCCCAATTCCGACATCTGGTCGATGAAAGACTTCAGTTTCTCCTCATCGTGAGAGGTAATACCTCCCGCAATCAACGATTCGGTTGTCTGGGGAGCCAGTTTCTTATACATCCGGCGATGTCCCAACGATTGTCTTTCACGATCGTCGCTATCCTGCAACAACTCGAAAGTGATATAAGATTTGAACGGGCTATCCTTGCCTATCCGGGTATTGGGGCCCATCGGTAGTGTACTTATCAACAGGTTATGATGAGGAAATCCTAAAAACTTATCCTCTGCCTGATTGTGGCTGGCCCAGGTATTATACTCCTTATCCACCATCCATCTGGTCGTAGAACTGCCGACATGGTAGATTTTGGGAGTTCCGGCATAATGCATCAGTGCACTGCCTTCTATATCGGCATTCACCAGTGCAAAAGAGAAATCGCTTTCGACATGGATGCGTTTTACCTGGTCCTGATTAACAGCCAATACCTCGCATTCCATATCATTCAGCACTATATTCGTATCATTTTCGTTGATAACTTCAATCCATTTCGCCATAACCGGCAAACCCTGATAAATCTCATAAATGACTTTCACTTTTACATCCTTTACGGCGGGCATGTTCCCTGTCGGGACAAATGTCATTTCCATACGCAACCCTTTGGCGGGCCAATCGGTAGAAACTGCATTAAACTTCCGGGTCCATGGGTAACGTTCCAGCGGCATTCCTGTTTCCACCTTTTCCAATGTAAATGCCAGGTCGGATGCTTCCAGTTGCGGATACCAGCTATCCAGTAAATAGGATAACTCCGGCTGTTCTTTCAGCCCTCCGACTTCATACCATACACTGTCGATACATACACGGGCTTCGGGTTTTACGGCCCGAAGATACTCCGCTTCGTTGGAATGATTTTTATACCCCACACAAGCCAGATTCTCGCTGACATAAAAAGTACGGGAAATCAGTCCGTTGTTCAGTTGAAACATCGAAGTCACTCCATCGTCCGACTTCTGCACGTACATACGGCATTGGCTTCCTACGGGTTCAATCAACCAATCTTTTTGTTGGCGGAGATTCGGCAATTCCGATACGATTTCCTTACCCGCCCCCTCTTGTTCCAGTTGGCGAACCAGGGATTGTCGCTCAGCCAGACGCTGTTTGCTTTGTTCCTTTATCTTCTTGTAATCCAATAAAAAATCAGAATCAGGATCAAACTTCCCTGCGGTAAACGTACTATATCTGACCTCATATATTTCACCATAGAATGCCTCCTTTCCTTCTTCAGATACAGCAATCGAGAAGTTGGAAGCAATCGCCTTGGTAGGATTAAAGATACCGGTCTTCTTTCCGTTCAGCCATACAGAACCTTTCTCGCCGTCCACTACCATTGCCAGATGGGTCCATACATCTTCGGCAACCTCGCCGATAGTCACAACACCGGAACCTCCGGAGATTAATTGCCATTTATCTCCTTTTCGGACAATTACATATCCTTCTTTTCCGTTACCATTAGCCACAACAACCTGGGACAAACGCTTCTTCTGCTCTCTTTGCCCATTATGACGCGGCTTCACCCACACTTCCAGCATTTGATTCTCCGCCGGTGTTCCAAATGGATTCGCCAATCTGTAACCATCCCCGTCACCATTGAATAAAATACCTCCTTCTCCCTTCATTTTTTTGTTACCGGGAGCATCGGCATAGAAAACAGGACGGCCCATAGTCGCTAGTTCTCCCGTTCCGGCTATGGGTTTTAATTTATCGGGAGCCACCGCATAGGTCACATTTCCCGATTTACCGAAATTATAATGTACGACAGGTTTGACCTTCGCTTCTGCGAAAAAACATAGGACGGCTAATGCTACTGTTAATGTTGTTCTCTTTATTTTCATTGGTATATACTTTATGTACAGATTTAACAACGCAAATATAAAAGTTGCTATCTCTATTAAAAAATAGCAAATAACTGCTAAATCAGTGGATTATTATTGCTTACTGATGTCACACTTGAAAATATCCCATTTCTCCCGATACGGTAGTTTAATTAATAGATCAAATAACTGGCAGGTTCAAACTTACCCAATTCTATTTTAAATACACCATTTTGTATCTTGACTGGATTTCCATTGGGAACGCCTCTCAAATTCACAGGTTGTGCCACTCCATCTCTCTTTACCGGCAAAGAGATTTCACAGAGACCACTTTCACCGCTTTGTTCCCATACACGCAATAATTTGCCGCCACCGTCAGGATTATTGCCATAAGCCGTTAACAGTACTCCTTTACGAGATATTTTCACGCCTTCGTTCATTACCGGCAATTTACCGGCAGGACAGGTGGCGATTCCGACCTGCAAAGGCAGACGGGTTTCCCATGCGGGAGTTATTAAACCGGACTCATCATCTGCATTCTTCGGGTTCACCCATAGACGGACTTCCGAAGTCAGGTTGCCATTCCAAAAAGAAGCAAAGTTTGTATTCCAACGATTATTAAACAAGTTGAAGTACACATGCGACCGGGGATTTTCATAAGTATCGGCATAATGCATAAAATCCAAATCGCCCAAAACAAATGCAGGTGCATCTATCGGGCAAACACCAACGGAATACTCCTCATCTTTTATCATTATTCCCGAATTGGACCAGATATAATTAAACTGGCTGCCTTCTATCAAATCTTTGGCCGGATCGACAACCGAACCGATACGTCCAACCCGATATTCCGGAGATTTTGTTTTAAACGGCAATGCAATCCATCCGGCTTCAGGTTCTTCCGTTGCCGGCTTATTGATTACGGAAAGTTTCACATCTATACAAGGCATATTCTCGTAAAGCGTCACGGTCAGGCCAGCCGTATGTTTTTCCTCTCCGACAAATGCAGAAGGAGTTAACACGCCACGGATGGATGACTTATGGTTCTCCACATGAAATTCCATATTCCGGGGAGATTCATGTATACCTTTTGTCCGTTCATCCAAATAGGTACTTTTACCTGTTATCTGATAATGAGAATTTTTGTATTTGTCATATATATATTCTTTCAGATAGCGGTATGATTGCTCTTTGTCGTACCTTTCATACACATAAGAGCCAAAACCATTTTCAGACTGGTCATCCACTAATTCCCGCTTGTTTGTTTTATCCCAGATACTCCTGATGCATCCTTTCTTTTTGTCAAATGAGACTTTGTACCATTTGTTCTCTATATAATTAGCCTGTTCTTCCCCTTTTAATGAGTTTTCGACTTGGGCAGGTGACTCATCTGTCAGGATATATGTCTTATAGCCATTTGCCGGTATACCTTCGGCGAAGAAAGTACCCAGGCGTTTTGAATCGGCACCATACACTTTCAGGTCATAGATACGACCGGTCCCCACTTCTTTCACATAAGCCTCTTTGATAGAACCTTGTGACGGTAATACAAAATTCACCATCCCTCCACGTTCCCATGGAAGCGGATTGTATACAACGAAACGGAAACCTTCCCTGGCAACATTTTCAGCCAACGTAGCAAGTTCATTCTCCAGTTCCGGCCGCAAAGCCTGCTCAGCATCTTCAATATACCCGATATGTTCTTTCCATGACTCTTTCATCCGGGCATACGCAGGGTCCAAACCGGTAACATACATCTTATACCAGTCTTTGCCGGTTAAGCCGGGAACAAAATGCTGGTTGGCAAGTCCCCAGGTATGTTCGCCGTACATCAGGCTTTTATCATATATATAAGCCAAGTCTTCATCAATTTCGTAAGGCATGATTCCCCATTCCTTTTCCTGTGTATGCAAAGTTTCCAGCAAAGGCATCAGGGGACGTACTCTTCTTGCAGTCCGGGTTGCCTGCGGATTAGACATTACGCCATGTACCCAACTATCGGACATATCTCCACGTACCACCGGCAACTCGGGATTCTCAGTAAAAACAGCCTCTGCAAAATCAGACATTTTACCGATGCGTATTTTAGCATTGGGATATTTCTCTTTTATATGGGCAATTACCTTTTCCACCTCTTCTGCCGTTGGAGGTCCGGCATTATCGCCTGCATGCACGAATGTAAGCCATGATTTCAGCTTCCATCCTTCAGGAGGAAACATTCCTCCGCCATATCCCTCCGAAAACATGGTCAACACCCTTGAACCGTCTGGACCTTCCCACCAAAACAAAGTCGGAACCTTCACCACACGGTTGGTCGGATTGGAACCGAAATGAAAGAACTTGATTCCGGCATGGTGTAAAATGGTCGGTAAAACCCAGGTATGCCCCGGAACATCCGTCATTTTCCCGTCGGTCGGAAGTAGTAAACCGTATGTACGAGCCAACGAAGAAGAATAGCCCAGACCACGCACAAGATCTTCGAGTTCAAGCGTTCCCGTATGTGTTGTATAAGGAAGTGCATGCGTCACCAGGTTTCCGTTTTTTAAAGCACGTTCTATCCGCAACCTACGCTCCGGAGTCTGCCGATCCCAAAGCATTTGTTCCAAAGGCCATCCGGGGACGGTCCACGCAAACTGCATATCTTTCATTTTATCCGCATTTTTATCCATCACATTCATGGCTTTATCGATCATGGAAGTACGGTATTCATGCACAACATCACGTGCCAATGCCGAATAACCGATATCAAAATGACTTTTGAATACCAGATAAAACGTCATCTCCCGATTCGAGATCTGAGAGACATCGTCGTTCTTATGTTTTTCGTAATTGTCGGCTTGTGCATACAGCTGACCGGAAGATAGAAAAAGCAGGCTTAAGAAAGCCACAGACAATTTTAATATTTTCATTGTATTAGTCGTTAATATTTAAACTTTGAAAAAGCATAAGTATGAGGTAACCGTTTCCTGTCGATCGGACAAAAGTAAAGACAACAAAAACTTCATCCAATAGCCAAAAGATGCTTATTCAGTGGATTATTATTGCTTTTATGCTATAAGAATGTATAAAAAAGCATGCAGATAAATCTTTACAGATAAAATCTGCATGCTTTGAAGTCAATCAAGTCTGCTTATTTTAATGGGTCGAAAGTACCTCCCCATTCGTTGTTCTGCTCAATCTTAGAATTACGATCGAGAACATCTTTGGCAACAGATGTAAACCAATGGTTCAGATCTAAATTAAACATATACTGTTTATCCTTATCTACGCATTCTATATATTCAAAATGGAATAATTTGCGAACTTCAGGATCAAACATATCTTTCGTCCAGTCGAATTTACCCTCTTTAACAAGATTATAGTCATTGATGACCGGATACAAGGTAGAACGATATTTTAAATTATTCAATATATCGTAGCGTTTCCAACGACGCAAATCGGAGAAACGTTTTCCTTCGTAAGCAAATTCGATAAAACGTTCGTTGATATAAGCCTCACGAATTTGGTCCTGGGTAGTAGCAGTAATACCATAATTAGTAGAAGACTGAATACCGGCACGCTTACGAATATCATACAACACCTGCAAAGCTTCACCGCTCTTTCCTAATTCATTAGCACATTCACCATAATTCATCAGCACCTCTGCAAAACGAATTTCAATCCAATCAGTTTCGGCATTATAAACCTCTGTAATCGTAAGTTCATCCAACCCTTTTCTCTGGTAGAAGTTAGCTCCTTCCTGCTGTCCTCTATCAATTTCATCACGGATCAATGAATAATATACAAATCCTTGTGAAGCTTCACTATCTTCTAATTTTGTCCAGGCATTCCAATATTTCATATCACCCGGCAGTTGGTCTGAAGCACCTGGATATTTTGTACCCGGACAAAATATTGTAGCATGAAAACGTGGATCACGATTCATATAAAAATCATCCATAAACTGTTTATTGTAATCCGGATCGGAGGCCAAACGCTCTATATCCAATTCCAATTTAGTACCGTCCAATTTTGGAAAAGCCAACAACAAAGGTAAAATAGCTTGGTTATCATTAGCACCATCCTTTGTTAATGCTTCCGGACGAATATTCTTCTGGTCAAACGCATGGTCAGGATAATAGAATTGGTTCACCATAATTACTTCTTTATTTTGCTCGTCATACCAAATATCCGCAAAGTCACCTTCATACAGTCCTTTCCCTACACCACGTAAGAAATCTACAGCATCTTTATTTGCTTTATAAGCAGCTTCCCAACGCGCCTTGTTATTATCAGGGTTAAACAACGGGCTGGCATACTGTAATAACATACGACCTTTGAAAGCCATTGCACAACCTTTATCAATTCGCCCATAATCAGCTCCAGCCCAAGTATCCGGCAAACTTTCGATAGCTTCATCCAAATCAGCCAAAATCTGTGCCACACAGTCGGATGTACTGCTACGCGGAACAAACAGACTTTCCACATTGGTCACATCTTGAAAATGGGTAATCAAAGGAACACCTCCAACGGAGAAAACTTTTCCCCAATAATCCCAAGCTCTCCAAAAAAGAGCTTGACCACGCATCTGCTTTTTTTCTACGTCGGTCAGAACAGTAACACCTTCTAACTGATCCAAAAAGAAATTGATACGGTCAATATTACCATACCCCCAGTTAGTGGTATAATTATCAATTGTTATCTGTCCCCGTGCAAATTGGCTCATATTAGTGGGTCCGTTCATCCCCTCATCGGTATTATTCGCTGATACAGGCCAACCTGGTAACATATTTCCATAAATATCTGTCAAAAAAGAAGATATCATGTTTTTATCAGACCATACATTATCGGGATTTATTGTTCCATTATTGGTATAATCCAAATCACAACTAGTCATCAAAACCACACATGCGCCAAACAACGCTACTATATTTCGTTTCATAATTTATTCGTCTTTTTAGAATTTGACATCTACACCCAAGTTTACAGATCGCAATATTGGGAATGCATTACCATTACCAATTTCAGGATCATAATAATTTTTATTGAAACTACTTAATACAAACAAGTTGGTACCGGTTACAAAGAACCGAACATTGTCGAACAACTTATTGTAAAACTGATTTTTAGGTAGATCGTAACTAACTGTCAGATATTTCAAACGCATAAAACTTGCATCTTTCAACCAATAACTTGAAGCTGTTTCATAAGTTTTTGCATTGTTACTACTGATACGCTTTGGTAAAGTTGCATTCTGATTTTCCGGTGTCCAACTGCCATTATACCATTTTTTCCACATACGGTTCCATTCAACGCCACCAGCCAAATCTGTAGCCCATTTGTCAACGCCCAACTGTCCGGAGAACATCATATCCACACTTAGGCCTTTCCAACTACCACCCAAATTCAAACCATAAATGACAGGATTATTACTGTTTTTCAAAATAACTTTATCCCAATCATTAATAATACCATCAGGCTTTCCGTCAGGACCGCTCAAATCTTTAAATACCATCATACCTAACTCCGGTGATAAACCGTTATGCTGGTAATTCGGATGTTCTGCTTTAAATGCATCCAATTCTTCCTGTGTACGAATAATTTTATCAAATTCCCAGCCTGTGATATAACTACGAGATTTACCTACAGGGATGTCAATCCATCGAGCATTTTCAGCATAATCTTGCTTAATCGTCTTATTCCATCCATACGACATAGTCAAATTTCCATAATATGAGAAATCTTTATTGTTCCCATGATACCCCAATTGTAAGTCAAAGCCTTGCGCATGAATTTCACCGTAATTTTCAGCCGGCATTGTTAAACTAAACGAGTTCGGCAATGTATTCTGACGACTCCCCAAAATATCATAAGAATTACGATACCAGTAATCGGCCGAAACAGTCCAATGGTTCAGGAAATTCACATCTGCACCGACATTATAGCTCAATGCTTTTTCCCAAGTCAGATTCGGATTTACAACACTACCATAGGTAATACCGACCGATTTTGACGGACTACTGCCAAAATAAGCAGATGAACCGGATTTATAGGACTCCTGCCACTGCCAACCTCCGACAGAATCGTTACCGGTTAATCCGACAGATGCACGTAATTTCAAGAACTGAATTGCTGATTTATTAAAAAAGCTTTCTTCTGAAATAACCCATCCCAACGAACCGGCAGGGAAGAACCCCCAACGCTGACTGGGAGCAAAGTTCATAGATCCATCTTCGCGGAAAGAAAAACTAAGCAAATACTTGTCGGCATAAGAATAACTGAACTGTCCTATATAAGAAAAACGGCCGCTTTGCCAATCGGTATCACCACCTCCCCAAGTATCAGCTCGAGCACTACTGGCTGCCCAAAACTGGTCTGTCATATAAACAGGGAACGTCTCACGACCACCATGTACACTAGCCCCATCACCTTCATACCACTCTGTTACCAAAGTACCTGATACACGATGTAAGTTATTGAAAACATTTTCATAACTCAATTGAACGTTAAACTGCTTGTCACCACTCCAAGAAGACTTACGCTGTATATAGTCTTTTCCTACCCAGGTTGTCTTCCGCGTTCCAATAATATCCTCATCCTTAGTAGAGAATATATGATTATGGGTACCGGATTTTTTAACTTGATACAAATCATAATTAGTATAATATATCTTATTAAGATCATGTACCCAACTTCTGCTATATGAAATCTTAGCACTAAGACCTTTGAGAAAAGGAGCTTTATATGTTGCACTTATAACAGCTTGAGGTTTCAACATTTGTGACTTATTATATCCCCCCTTACCATCGACTGAAGCTCCATTGTTTGCAATCCATCCAAAATCAATATGTTTACCACTATCGGTATATACCGGTTGATCAGGCTGCCAAACTCTCAATTTACCATAATTAGCCTCAGCATTTTCAAATACAGCATTCCCCTGGAAAGTATTATAAATAGCTAATCCGGCAAAAACCTCCAAATCTTTTGTTATATCCGCAGTCACATTCATACGAATATTATACTTATCATAGGTATACGGCTTTAAAAAACCCTCCTGCTTAACATAAGAAGCAGCACCAAAATAACGAACTTTTTCACTACCGCCATTTACACTGAAATTATGAGTCTGAGTAACCGGATTACGCCAAACTGCGTCCAATTGATCATATCCCCAGCCATTATTGATCGTTCTGATATGATCGATTTCTTCTTGAGACCAAGCCCAACCGGCAGGGTCGGCTTCACCATTGATACGACCATACAACTCCGCTGCTTCAACGCCACTGGTTAAATCTGAATTCTTTGTACGTGTATCAATACTATACCCATAAGAATAATTGAAAACCGGCTTTCCTCTAGTACCTTTTTTGGTAGTAACGATAATTACACCTCCGGCAGAACGTGAACCGTAAATAGCCGCAGACGCAGCATCTTTCAAGACTGTTATATCTTCGATTTCATTCGGACTTAAATTATTGAAATCTCCACCGCCTCTAACAACACCGTCAATGACATAAGTCACGTTCTGATCATTCCAGGAAGAGCCTGTACGAATAGAAATGCTAGGAGCTGCTCCTGGAAGACCATTCGGAGTACTAACACTTACACCGGCCAATTTACCTACTAAAATATTTCCTGCCGAAGTTGTAGGTAATGTATTCAATTTTTCATCCATTTTCATAGATGATACGGCACCTGTCACCAGACCTTTCTTCTGTGTCATATAGCCGACTACCACCACTTCATCCAGCAATTCCGAATCATCAGCCAACCGGATATCTATTTTATCCCTTCCTTTCACTGCTATCTCTTGGTTTTTAAAACCGACAAAAGAGATAACTAAGGTTGCATTTTCAGAAACATTCAATGAAAATTTGCCATCTATATCAGTGATAGTACCATTGGTCTTTTCTCCTTTTTCAAATACATTAGCTCCAACAACGGGTTCTCCTTGCGAATCTAAGACTACTCCTGTTACGAGACGTTTTTGAGAGACTACCGTATTTTGTCCCATATTCTCCAGCGGAAAATCAGAGCTTTTATCATTCGTTTCGGCAAAAACCGACGAAGGGGACATTGGGTTTAACAAAAAACATATACCAAAGACTTTAAATGTGGTAAAAAAACTTTTCATACTTTTGTAAAGAATTTATTAGTTAATAACTAATTGATTTTAATTCAAATACGAATCGGAGAAAATTAGGCCTTTCTCCGGTTCTTTTTTTACTAGGTCAGTATTCCATACGCAATCTGTTTTTTAAGGTTACACATAATTCTATTTCACACTATATTTGTATTACTTATACATTCTTGCGATATATGGATTACGCATGTAACAGACAAAAGCAAATTTTTATATTCGCTCCACCATTTGACATAGATAGACTTGTTTATACTCATAATCCACATTAAACGCTATTAAAAAGCCTTAGTCCTGTAAGAACTATGGCAAAAGCGCATAGGATACTAACTGTCTATCAAGACATTAGCAAAACAAGTTTAGAATAAAGTTTTTAGAGAAAAAACAGGAGAGTATAATTATTAATGTTTTGGTTTAATTAAAAAAGCTTAGTTCTTACAGAACTTAAAATAAAGTAAACAAAACTCTATATTCAAGCACAAGTGAAACACCAATAAACTTATTATCAAGACAATAAAATCAACATAATGTATCACTTGTACTTCAAACATTTATACGTCAAAAGACTATTTTCGTAAAATCAACATAATATTAACACAAAGATATTGTATTAAGTACCATTTGAACTTGACATATCTTACGAAATAGATGCACTATCTTACTATTTTCAAAAACATCTATTCTTTTCTATTCTCAAAAACAAACCACTCCAGATTCATCAAATCCAGCCCTTTAACAGCAGGATCAACAGCCTTAAACACAAATACCAATGCATGTTTTCCCGTAACTGATTTAATATTTGTTTCATGAATAGCATAAGCTGTTTCACCTTCCATTGGAGTTATATCACACGTCCCGATCAATTCCCCTTCAGGGCTATCCAGCCGTATTTCTATCTGAGCAGCCTTGTTCCTATCCCATGTTTTACAAACAAAATGATTTACTTTTGTATCTGTAAAATCATAATATTTCCAATAGGCATAATCACCATCGCGAATGTCCGCTAAGTATTCTACCGGAATATCATTATCCGGACGACGCACTGCAACCATAACATTTCCTGACATCAGACAAGCTCTTGCTGCATCCATCCGATAAAGAGGCGAAATAGGGCCACCGATTCCCTGCGTGGTCATTTCCACCTGCGGAATAGTACCGTCAGGATTAAATATTATTGGTTCCAAACAGGCTTTTCGCATGGTCGCACTCGCATGCGTCGGACGATGATAAGCGATATACCATTGTCCGTTGATTTCGACAATACAACCATGGTTATTCACCAGGTTCCTTCCGCTTCCCCAGTTATCAATAATAACACCTCTGTAAGTGTAGGGACCCAGTGGAGATGTCGCAGTCGCATAATCTAACGTTGCACAGTTAGATTCTCCATGTTGAGAATGGCTTCCATATACAAAATAATAGATGCCGTTCCTTTTCCGGACGGAACTACCTTCATTGAAGAAATGCGTTTCATAGGTTAACAAACTATCATGAACAGCTCCTTCTATCGAAAGCATATCCTTACTTAGCTTTGCTCCCTTAGCATACCCCTGCCCCCAGAACAAATAAGCCTGCCCATCGTCATCAATAAAGACAGACGGGTCAATACCTTTTATCCCTTCTATCACCTTCCCATCCCTAAACGGACCATAAGGAGAAGAGGAAACTGCCACACCTTCATCGTCTCCACCTCCGGCAAGACAATAATAAAGGTAATATTTCCCGTTGTGATGGATGCAATCCGGAGCATATAAAATCCTATCTGTATAATCTACTTGTTTGCCCGGACCATCAGTAGCAAAAGAAAATTGCTCCACACTCCAGTTCACAAGATCGGACGAAGACAATACGTTATAAGAACGAGAGCACCAGGCGTTACCAGGTTCGTCGCGCGATCCGTAGACATAAACACGTCCATCAGGCATCTGCCTTACCTCAGGATCTGCAATATACAATCCGGGAGGAGCGATAGGATTTAGCATTCTGTTAGTCGAAACGACTGTAACCTTATCGTTCGATTGCCGTTTTCCATCGAACTGACACCCCGTAAACACCCCTGCTATAAACAGGCCACTTACCAGGAAAAAATAATTCATATATGAATAAAACATAAATTACTATTTTAAATTAGGCCATACTTTTATCCGTTTGGTAGAAGATAATTTTTCTATCGGCCCGACAACCGGAGTAGCAGAACGTTCATTACCGAAAAAGTCTTTTTCCAGTTTGAAAGGTGTTCCGTCTGGATTCTCAAACGGGAATCCTGTCAGTTGAGTGATACCTAAACGTTCGGCATCTACCTTTTTTCCTTTAAATGAAGATAATTCTTGCAGATTAATGTCACTTACCAGATATACTTCGCCGTCGAGGGTTTCCTCTACTTTCAATTTCGGATTGACTGCTTTCTCCACCCAATCCTGCGTCTTGTTCGTCATCGGAAGAGAACCGTTCAGGAACAGATTATTCTCTGCATAAATAGGACGTTGTGATACATCGAATACGATCATTCCATATTTTAACTTACTGTTGTCACCACCAATAAAGATATTATTAAAGAAGCGATGGTCGCCTTCGGTGATAGTCCGTATGCCTTTCACTTCGGTAGAATGGTTCAAGTGATACGGAGTGTAACGCTGGTCGTCCAAACGGTTGATGTCTCCGGAAAAGATATTATGCAGATAGGCTCCGCCATCGGTATTCTCCTGTATCGTACGAGGTGAAAGGGAGATGTTGTTATCTACGATATAAGGTCCGTGAGACACTTCGAAAAACAAGTCCTGTGCCAGGTTGTCATACAATAAATTGGAAGATACGCGTGCTCCCTGTGCCATCCAGTCCAACCAGATTCCATAATTACCCGACTTATGAATCCGGTTATGATGAATATAGGTATCTATTGCACCATGTAATTTAATACCGGCCATTTCAGCTCCGCCAAATTGTTGTTTTACCAGGATATTATAGATATGGTTTCCGTAAATCTCGCTGAACGCCGCTCCCATACTACCACAGATACCGGTTTGCTCGCAATCAGAAATGACGTTGTTCCGAACGATATGGGAACCGACGTTATCTTTGCTCCATCCGCGACGTAGCGTATTGAATATTACTTCTACATAATGCAATGTACCGTCCAGACGTTTGTCGTTACATTCCAGATTATGTCCACTGGCACGTTCTTTTCCCAAAGTGATACCGTTGGCTCGGGAATTCTTAATAACATTATCCTCGATAATCCATCCCTTACACCAATGGGGAGCAACCATCCCCACCTGTTCGGCTGTCGGAGCAGCCCACTGCGTGGCGGCCTGGCTTATATGGAAACCACGAATCGTGATATAATTCAGTCCCTCACGTGTCGGATAGAAACAAGTAGGACGAACCGATACTTCTACTGTTTCCTTATTCGGATCAATATCTCCAAAATTTGCATAAATCGTCGTATTATCCGCATCTACTTCTGCGAACCATACATTCGTACATCCTTGGGGATCACGTATTGTACGGAGCGTATCCGGTGCAAATACCTTATCCAGGCTAAATTCTTCATAAAGCGAAACATCATTCAAATATACATCTCCCGTATGATGAACCCGTTCAGACCATAGCCAGTCACCATACAGACGGTCGTTGAACGGATTGTAATTTCCAAAGAATGAATTAGGCAATACCACCTTCCATACTCCCTTTGCTTTCTTCTCCTTTTTCCAACCAGTCACCAACTCTGAACCTTTTATTTCAGCTTTCTCACCTTCGGCCACTCGATACAGGATACGTTTTCCTTCCCGTTCCCCACCGCTCAACGGATTCACCCATTCACGATAAACACCGTTATGTACCGTAACCGTATCTCCCGGCAACGCTTTCTGAGCAGCCCAATTTATAGTTTTAAAAGGAGATGAAATATCTCCGTTATTAGCATCACTCCCTTTTACCGATACATGATATTCTTTGGCTGATAACACATTCACACACAAACAGAACATCGAAATCAAGCATAGTATTTTTTTCATGGTTTAAAAATTATAATATTACAATTAATTAGATAACGCAAATATAAAGGCAGCTATTCCTATTTAAAATAGCAAATAGCTGCCTATTTTGTGGATTATTATTGCTTACTGTTCTCACACAAATCAAACGAACGTCCTTTTTGCCCGTTCTCCATCTGATACAAAGTCCAACCACTGTTATCCGCCTTTTTCTCCAATCGCCAACTCAATGCCGGATTTTGTAACATCTTACGAATATGCGTCGGAAAAGCATCTGCCCTACGAGCTTCTTCCCAAGTACGGACCACATTGAATATCGCATATTTTTGCGGACAACTTTCTACATCTTTCTGACCGATCCTGAACGCATACGTACAACCATAACCGATAGCTGTAGCTTCAATATGCTCAAAATCTTCCACCGTCGACTCAGTCGTAATCGGGAAGTTTCCACCAAATGAAGACGGGAAAAAGTTGGCATAAGTAACATCACGAAGGTCTTTACCCTGACTGGTCGTACTACCCCATACACGCTTCTTCACATCATAAATATTCAAACCGCCTCCCACATTCCAAGTGCTCTGATAATGCCAGGAGCCTTCCGACAAAGTCGCTCCCGTAAAACGAATATCCGGTAAACCATGCTTCTTCGCTTGCTCAAACATATTGCGGAAGAAACGTTTCACGCCATAACCGCCAAAACCAGTGTGGAAATAAAACTCCTGTCCGTCATAATCGAACATACCCAATCCGCTGTTCTTGCAAATATCGGCATAATGGCGTGCCAGTTCATCTTGTAATTCCAGGTTAGGAATCAATCCGGCATATGCTCCGCCTACCGCAGGTTGAAGTTTATCCACAGCATCCCCCTTTACATGAGCAGCAGGTCGAGTCCCCCAATAACCACGTGTCACTTTCATGAGCCGATATGGTTTTTCCTTTGTAACACCCAAATAGTGAATCAATTCCTTACCGATCTTAACCATATTCAATTCCGGACTATGTCCTTCCCAACAAGCTACTTCTTCCAAATGAGTAGGATCATCGATATAAATCATCGTATCCGTCTCGTTCAAATTTTCCGTAAGAAAACGACGGTGTAAAATACAGATACTGTCCGATGGTACCGGACTACAATCCTTCGTTCCGGGTGCCATTGAGTTAGATATGGAGGTACGCCCCAAAATCAACCCCTCTTTAGCCAACAGGTCGGCATACTCGCGAGTAGACAAATCCTTATCTGTGAAATGATAGCGTTTCTTTTCATGTCCCGGACCGTCAATGAAACCGCCATTTCCCCTATCGGCATGCAAGAAAGGTTGGTCGTACGTATGAATCACTTTCAATCCCATCTGTTTCGCATACGACGCCACACTGTCCATAAGTCCTCCGTATGTACATAGATCCGGCATGAAAGTTGTAGGATCTTTTACCCATTTACCCTGGAAAGTAGGATAAGGCAAACCCTCATTCAAAACGATATCCTGAATAACTTCCATCAAAGCCGTACTATCCGGGCTACCCCACAAAGCGATAGACGAACCGATGAAATCCACTCCCGGAACATCCTGACGCATCATGTGGTTAGGTTCATTGTTTTGGAAGATAGGATTACCTTCCGGAGAATAGATCATCTTACCTTTCCGGCGATCACGCGAATGATAGCGTATATTAATTCGTCCGTTACAATCAACAAAAGCCGTATTACCATATAGAATACGGAAATACGATTCTTTCCGATTATAAAAAGCCACATCGTTGATTCCGTCGCCTCCCATCGTAAACTGTTGCCCTTCATGCAATGTTAACGGTAATGGATGATTCACCGGATCAGGCGTATGGGCAATATAACCCGAAGGACCTGTTTCGGATGTAAAACGTGATTCTCCGCCAATCGTATTATCATCCAACGCCAAAGCTCCGATAGCATAACCTACCGCAGCCGAGGTATCACGGGCCACCCCGATCATTTCCCCCAATAAATTGGTAATATTCGTATAATAATTACCCCACTGTATACCATCGATTCCATTACGAGGTTCCAAACTTTCCAACTTCAACTTGAAATATTTTGTCTTCTCATCCAAAGCAACCGTTGCCACAGAGCCGTTCTCGTATTCCAACCGATACTTGCCTCCGCTGTAATGAGCCTTTTGCGGATAATAATAACGTTTCAGGTCTTCGTCATAAAGAGACAACAGGGGCGACGGCTGGTCCGCCGGACTGAAATTACGACTTTCGCGTGTCAAGTTCCACATACCGGTGATATATCCCCGGTTATCTATATCGATACCGAAACGATCTGTTTTGAACGATTGATGTGTACCCGACTCGCAACTACATAACAACAGAGTTGCAGCTACAAAAGATAATGTTTTCTTCATGATATAATTTATAAGTTTTATTTACTGTCTATATAAGAATACACTTCTTGTACCAAAAACATTTAGATAAACTAGTTGAAAAATTCCTTTTTAGAAACAGAGAGGTACAAAATTACAGGTTTCGGCTTTCCCTTATAATAGCAAATAATTACCTTTTCCGTGGATTATTATTGCAAGTAGTGCTAATGGTACTGATACTACTATGCTAGCCTGACGACATAGTAGTGCTGACATGATGGCACACCCACCCTATAACGTACGTATCCGTTGGAAAAAAATGTACGCTTTTCTTCCAACGGATTATCTTTAACCGACTTCACATTCGTATTCAACATGACAGTCCATCATTGATAAAACGATAGCTAAACATAATTTCAAACCTATATATGTTCTTATTTTATTATTCATGATCTATCTCAATATCAACCGTCGCCTTTTCCAAACCATCCGCCTCGATAGTCAAGCGAAGCGGTTTATTTCCATCTCGTTTAGCTTTGACTATAGCCAGGAACAAACCGTTAAACGCCGGACGGGACGGTTCCGAAAAGGTGATCAAACAAGTCGGGTCACCATTATCGGTTGCGACAATTTCCCCGTCACCTTCCAAGCTACAGAAGATACGGTTCTCGGCTGTCGGCACATCGTATCCATCTTTATCCACCAACGAAACTTTAACAAAGACTAAGTCCTCGCCATCTGCTTTGATCAATGTTTTATCCGGTACGGCTTTCAGACGAACGGGATCACCGGTAGTCTGCACACGAGCTTCCGCCCACTTTTTATGCTGCTTATAAGCTACAGCCTTCAACTCTCCCGACTGATACACCACGCTATCCCAACGGAAACGGTATTCATACGGTTGCTTTTGTTTCTTTCCCAACGACTTGCCATTCAAGAAAAGTTCCACCTCGTCCCCCGAACTATATACAAAAACAGGTGTCACTTTACCTACCCGATCGGGGAAATTCCAATGTGGAAGGATATGCACCATCGGCGTATCCGGCATCCAACGCGCCTTATATAGGTAATAGCGGTCTTTCGGGAAACCGGCCAAATCGACAATACCGAAATAACTGCTCCGCGACGTAGGGCGGTTACGTTCTATCTTATTCAATTCTTCACGCTGCTTAGCCAGTTCTTCTTCTGTCATGGCAGCCGAGTGATTCAACAAGACACTGGCATCACTATTAAATGGAGTCGGTTCGCCCAAATAATCAAAACCGGTCCATACGAATTCACCACAAATGGCCGGATATTTATCCAATGCAGCAAACTCCCAATCAGGTAGTCCTCCCCATCCGGGTTGCGTCAAATCATAAGATGAAACATGGAGTTGGCGTGGAAAATATTCGCCCCTGGAACTCATTGTCGAACTGGATTCACTCGAATAACCCGACAAATGCTCATGTCCTTTCTTATTCAAAAACTCTCCATAAAAATCAGGTCCTCCATATACGCCTGCCGCATAATTCATTCCATGGACATCCACCTGTAATTCCGTTCCATTCACGGCAGACTTACTCGGATAAGAAGCTCCAAACGTAGCCGGACGGGTCGTATCGAAACGATGAACCACTTCTGTCAAATGACGGACAATGCCCAGTTCCGGATTATATTGTTCAGGTAACTCATTTCCCGTACTCCACGGGATAACCGATGGATGGTTCCGGTCCCGGCAAATCAGCATTTCTATATCTTTTTCATGCCATTTTTCGTATAAAGAACTATAGTCATACTCTTTCTTTCCTATTGTCCAACTATCGAACAATTCGTCCATAACCAGAAACCCCATCTTATCTGCCAGCTCCAACAATTCCGGTGCCGGAGGATTATGAGAGGTACGTATTGCATTACAACCAAAACTCTTCAGTATGCGCAATTGTCGCTCCATGGCAACCTTATTCACTGCTGCCCCCAAAGCCCCCAAGTCGTGATGGTTACATGTCCCGTTTATCTGCACGCGCTTGCCGTTTAACAGAAAGCCGTTATCATGCGTGAACTGAATAGTCCGGAAACCAAATGGTGCATCATACACATCCACCAGTTTGTTTTTATTATAAACCGACACACGGGCCAAATAGCGGTTAGTATTCTCCAGACTCCATCGTTTAGGAGAGTTCACAAGCAAAGAGACCGTATCACCAATCAATTGGTTTGGTTTCAACAGTAATTGTTTCTTTACGACTGCGACTTTCGCGCCCGGTACATCATCCTTATCCAGTTCATAAATATCAACCACGTACTGTCCGTCTACCGCTTCCGATAAATTATTCTGTATTTCGACATGGACCAAGGCATTGGCCTGCTCGTCTGTGATTTCAGGTGTTGTCACAAAAACACCCCACTGCCCCACATGTACAGGATTCGTTTTCACCAACCGTACATGCCGATAAATACCGGCACCGGGATACCAACGGGAGCCGAACTTTTCGGTATTCAGCCGGACAGCTACCACATTCTTTTTATCATACAAAAGATACGGAGTCAAATCGACCCGAAAAGAGCTGTATCCGAAAGCCCATTCGCCCACTTTATTCCCATTAAGCCACACTTCGGCATTCGCCATCGCACCATCGAAATCCAGATAAAACCGTTTCTTTTTATCCTTCGACGATACTTCAAAGTATTTACGGTACCAGCCGATCCCCTGCCAAGGCAGTTTTCCGGTATACCCATCCAAGTCGATACGAAAAGGCCCCTCGATCCCCCAATCGTGGGGAACATCCAGCCTCCTCCAATCCCAATCGTTATACGAATATGACTGTAAAGAATCCGGTTCCTCCACACGCGAACCATCCGCCTGCAAACCAAACCGGGCAAACCGCCAGTCTCTATCAAAATTCAATTCGGAGCGCTGCCCCCAAGCCAACAATCCTATCAAATTTATCCATGCAATAATTAAATAAAATTTCCTCATATTGATTCTATTGTTTTAAATTTCCGACAAACCCATACACATTACCCCCAAAATCCACTGCGAAAAGACCATTTCCCGACACGGCAACAGTTGCAAAGATTGGAGCTCCCATATGATGACGCCACTGTAAACGTCCTGTTTTGGCATTGATTGCATAGAGTGTTCCATCGGAAGCCCCTATATAGACCTGATCCCCGCAAATGACCGGGCTGGCTTCCACCGTTGCCGGATGGTTCCCTTGGTAAGGGGCGGAGAGAATCATCGCTTCACGAGTCTTGAAACGCCATTTCTCTTCCAACGTCTCTTTATCCAATGTTACCACCCCATTGGTAGAAGTTCCGAAGATGATCGCATCGTCCGTCACCAAAGGAGTAGAAGCCACCTCGACCCCTTCACCCAATTTCTTACGCATCAGGATACGCCCAGTCTTATTCTCTACCATCAACAACGAATTGGCGGAGGTAACATACATGACATCTCCCCATACGGCTGGAGTAGCCGCACGGAAGCGCAAATCAGAATCCCAATCGCCCCAAAGCATCTCGCCGGTCTTCGCATCGTTGCCGAACAAGCCTCCCCAGTGTCTGCTACCAATTATTACATTATCCTGGCTCAACGCCAAAGTAGCCACACAGCCCTCTCCACGTCCCCAGTCCTTATTTTGCCAAATGATTTCACCAGTCGTAGCCTTAAATGCTGTCAGTTGATAACCAGTACCAGCATAAACAATGCCATCTTTAGCAATTAGTCCATCGTTCAAAGCTGGAGTCACGCCAATTTTCAAATCCTTTTGCCAGGCTATAGAACCGTCAGATTTCTTCACTGCATACACGATACCTTGTACATCCTGAGCAAATACCAAATCTGATTCTACAGCAATACTATTGCGAACGGATGATTTAAGCGAACATTTCCAGACGATATTACCGGTAGTTGCCTCCATTTTGGTCAGAGACGCTTTTCCTGTTTCGTTATCATCAATTGAAGCGACATAAACAAAGCCCTCGCTAACAACCGGTGCCGACATATAAATGTTGGAACTGACATTTTTCGTCCAAGCCAAGCGAGGAGCACGAAGCGTATCTTTCACAATACCAATATGCTCCGGATTTCCCAATAGATTCGTCCAATCCCCACCGGCTACAATCCGGGACGTATTTTGCTTGTCATACAAAAAAGAGGCCGTCTTTTTACCGATCTCCCCATTTGCATAATGAGCCTCGGCAATAACGGTCACATAATGCCCTTCGGCTATTTGTGGCAAAGTCATCTCGGCCGTCCAGGCAAAATCGCTTTGTTGTTTCATCGGCTTACCAGCCAATAAAGTCTTCCCATCGAAAGTACTAGAATAACGTACCTTGGTTACCGGACTGGCGGTTGAATAGGCATTCACAACCAAGGGGATAGTCCCTTCCGGGGTAATGGCCACCTGGTGGTTCTGAATGGAAGCGATGACCATGTGCTTGTCCATATAGGAATAATGGAAATCAGAAGTAAAGTCGCCTTTGCCATCAATGTTCATGACACGGAAAGCGGATGAAGCATGGTCAATACCGCCATAAACCGGCGTGGAAGAACAGATCACGCCAACCCCATTATCCGGATGGGTATACATATGGTTGACATGCCAATGCCCGTAAAGCCATGCCTTCAGGTTATGAGCCAACAAATCAACCGTTTCTTTATTCTTCAACGTATATTTAAAGTCAGGACACCCGCATTCGCCGGGGATGGTGTGGTTGAACACATAAACCGCTTTATCCTTGCCGACATGCTTCAAATCGTTCGCCATCCAAGTGAACACGTCATCCAACCGGTAGCTTGGCGCATGGTCGCCTCCCGGCATCGGGGTGACAATGTAATGCACGTTACCTACCTCAAACGAATAAAACGTAGGTCCATAAATCTTTTCGAATAATTCCTCCCCGTATTTCCCTGCAACCAGGTCATGGTTGCCTACCGAATAGAACACCTGCGTTTCGGGCATATTTGATGAATTCATCACCTTGATATGGTTATTTAAACCGCCTACGTAACAAATATCGCCCGTGTGGATAATAAAAGCCACCTTTTCATTGGCGGCATATTCGCGCATTCCTTCCGTCCATTCGTCTTGCCCTTGTTCCTCACCGATCTCGGTATCCGATATATGGATAAACTTATGGCTTCCATCACTTTTCACCGCATCATAGCGCAACAATCCGAAGTCATAGCTGGTCTGCCCCTCTTCAATACGGTGATAATACGCATTCTCGGTCTTATACCCCGAAGGAGTCGTGATAAAAATAAAACGCTCCTTCTCGTGCCCCGGCAAACAAAAACATCCTTTTTCATCGGTTAAAACTACGTTTAATCCATCGGAAACCGATATTCCTTTCATCAAGGTTTCACCTTTGTCCCAACGCCCATTATAGTTCGCGTCTACAAAAACTTTGCCGGTATGTTGCGCCGACACGATGGCAGGGAATGCCAACAACATTCCCAATATTATTTTTTTCATGCTTTAAATATTAACAAATTAGTCCATGCAAATATAAAAACGGCTATCGCTATTTAAAATAACAAATAGCTGCCTTTTCCGTGGATTATTATTGCAATTAAACGTCACCTTTGCTATTTATTCGTAAACCGGAACCAGTTAAAATCAACATATCCATCCACGCCTTCCGCATTCGTGGTGAAGTTGAGCAAAGCGAAACGATTGCCGGTCCAAGGCAATCCCAGCTCCATCTTGTGTTCTTTACCGATTGGAGAGTAATTCACCCCATCCAGGCTGTAATAAAAACGTGCCGTAAAATTCTTGTCCATGACACGTGCCCTGAACCAAATCTTGTCGCCTTTAAAGTTATCCACCGATTCAATCTCCTTGTCACCGTCATACATGACAATCTTACGGCTGCTGCCTTCCTGCTTCACTGCCACATAAGCATAAGGGAGCTGGAAAACTCCCAGTCCTGCCACATTGCCATCTTTCATTCCCGACACGATCATCTCCACCGAACCTTCCGAAGACGGACCTTGCACACGCTGGGTCAATGTATTACGGGCTTCATATAACTTCGGGGCTTGCGAGGCCTTCAAACGCATATATCCGCGACATTCCGTCAACGACCATTTCGTATTGTCAGGATTGTGATTCCATTGCCATTGTAATCCCAACTGTTTACCGTTAAACTCGTCTGTCGTGGCCGGAGATGCCAACCGCTGTTGTTTCTTTCCCACTTCCGGTTTCGGATAGGTAATCACATCCTTACCGTCGACTCCCAACATGGGCCATCCGTCTACCCACTTCACCGGCAGCAAATGAGGTACACGGCCGATAGGACCACGGTCTTGCATGATGATAAACCACCAATCGCCATTCTTCAATTGTACCATTCCCCCCTGGTGCAGTCCGTTGGGCGGATAAGAGGTCGCATCCTCCACAATCACCTTATGTTCATACGGGCCGTAAATATTCTTCGAACGGAGACAGACCTGCCACCCTTCTGTGCCTCCTGCCGGGCAGGTGATATAATACATGCCATTTATCTTATACATGTGAGCACCTTCCATGCCGAAATTCGGTCCCCAGGTCCGGCTATTTTTAAATCCTTTCTCCCAAATCTCTACAGGTTTACCTTTAACAGATTTCACATCTTCATTCAGTTCTGTAATGAACAACCGGTGCTGGCCATGGACTACATATACTTTACCGTCATCATCGAAAAACAATCCCGGATCATACAAATACTCCGGAAATATCGTCCGCTCCCACGGTCCTTCCGGCTTATCGGCTATGCAAATCGAGAAATGACCTTGTTCGTTTCCCCACCCTTTAGGCGTACAAAAACCGACATAAAACTTACCGTTATGGTGGCGTATCGTTGCTGCCCACGAACCATTCATGTACATTGTTCCTCCTTGCATGTCAAAACGTGGGTCCTCATCATAACGATCGACCGCATAGCCGGCCATTTCCCAATTGACCAAATCCTTCGACACGGCAATCGGACATCCGGGCACATAATTCATACTTGTAGACACGAAATAGAACTTATCGTCCACCCGAATAACATCCGGGTCCGGCCAGTCACCCCACATGATAGGATTCGTAAAAGTCCCGTTGCCGTTGTCGGGATTCCAAACCTGTTGCGCTTCCACAACATAACTAGCCATCAATAATAAAACAATGGCTAAACTTGATTTCAAACTCATAGATTTTATTATTTGTCAATTTTACTTTTAATCAATATATACCCCGATACTTATTACTTTAGTCATTCGCAAAAACTTTTATTGAAACAACCGCACGAATCAACATCAATACCGAAATAATCGGTTTGAAAGGATTGAGAAGTATTCGAATTACAACCGGATAACAGAACGTTCCCAACCGAACAAAAATACAGGTTGGCTATTTGCCAAAACATAGCAAAAAACTGCCTTTTCAGTGGATTATTAGTGCTTTTAACCACCTTAACATACTCCTAAACAAAGTAAGCCCCGATACCCAAGCATACCCTGCTTAAGCATCGGAGCTTATCTCATCAAGGTACCGAGGCATATCGCATCGAAGTACCGAAACATATTTCATCGAGATATTGGAGCATAACTCGCCGAGATACCGAAGCTTATCACATCCAAGCCTATTCTATCTCAGGTCTGTCACTCTCCCCGTTGTCCGGACGCGCACCAACATACAATGTCACCGGATAGTCAATCAGACGCACCTGTTTCAAACGTGTGACCGAAGTACTGAAATAGGTTTCCACCTGGAGAATATAAGTACCATCCGCCAAAGTAGGAGCGGTAAACATAATCCGCTTGGGGTCGTTGATGGCCAACAGGGAAACAGTCGCCACCTCTTCGCGCGTCTCGGCATTGAGGAAACGGACGGCTCCTATGCCTGTGCCATCGGCGTTGACGCAACGGATCTTATTGCCGGTCACGTCCACGATGCCTCCCGGAGTGATCGTCCCGTCCGTCTTGTCGGTTGTCACATCACGTATCAACCCAATACGGGCACCGCCCATCGAGCGGACCAGTTGCGAGAACTTCAACTTAACCGACTTCAATGCCTCACGCATCGCCGTGGAAGGAGAAACGTTGACGGTCGGTATGTTCTTGGAAGTGTCCACCACACCAGATGTTCCTTGGAAAATACCGGGGATCATAGGCGTATAGGTAGCCGTGGCAGTCGATACGATATGGCCGTCGCACACTTTCTCTATAATTTTTTCACTCATCAATTGGTTACACATCCGGAAGGTTTCCGGACGAATATCAGTCCGTTCAGCAGTAATTTCGACAATCAGGTCGTCTTCCGATAACGAACGGCGGGTTTTCATACGTGCTACATAATCTTCAAGCACGTCCTGAGTCATCAAGTATTCTTCCAGGTCAAATTCCCACTCATATACTTTTTTTGTTGCCATGGTATATAAATTTAAAGATTAAAAGTATTTTGCTTATAAGGTATGAAAAAGCATGCAGACAAATCTTTACAGATAAAATCTGCATGCTTAGTCAATCAATTCAAATCAAACACTTATTTCAACGGGTCGAAAGTGCCGCCCCATTCGTTGTTTTGTTCCAGTTTGGAATTGCGGTCCAAGTCATTCTTCTTGAGCGGATAGAACCAATGGTTGTTATCCAAGTTGAAACGGTATAATGACTTGTCTCCATCCACACATTCGATATAATCGAAACGGAACAGTTTGTTCACTTCCGGATCGAGCATGTCTTTCGTCCAATCGAAGTTTCCCTTTTCTACGATGCTGTAATCGTTAATGACCAACCAAAGGGATGAACGGTATTTTATGTTGTTCAAAATATCGAAACGTTTCCAACGGCGCAAATCGTTCCAACGCTTACCTTCATAAGCGAATTCGATAAAACGCTCGTTGATATACGCTTCACGAATATCAGCCTGTGAAGTAGCCGTAATACCATAGTTTCCATTCGGGTTTTCTATACCGGCACGTTTACGGACATCATACAACACCTGCAACGCTTCGCCAGTCTTGCCTAATTCATTGGCACATTCGCCATAATTCATCAACACTTCCGTGAAACGGATTTCTATCCAGTCGATCTGGGCTTCATACACACTACTAGCATTGATATTATAATCAAGACCTTTACGCTGGTAGAAGTTTGAACTAGAACCAGCACCTTTTCCTACCTCATCCATGAAAAGAGTAGCATAAGCTCCATCATCTTGTAAACGGAATGCATTCCAATATTTATTTTCGCCAAGAAGCACATCGTTTGCCGGGTATTCAGTACCCGGGCAAAACACGGAGGCATGGAAACGCGGGTCACGGTTATTGTAGAACTCGTTTACAAATTTTTGGTTATAATCCATATCCTTCAAACGATTCACATCCAACTCTAGGGGTGTTCCATCCGCTTTCGGGAAAGCCAATAATAAAGGTAAAATAGCCTGATTATATTCAGCATTATCCTTTGTCAAAGGAAGCGGGCGGATATTCTTCTGATCCAAGTAATGATCCGGACCATAATATTGGTTCACCATGATCACCTCGCGATTTTGCTCATCATACCAGATATCGGCATATTTACCCTGATACAATCCTTTACCAACACTCTGCAAGAAATCGACTGCGGCTTTGTTGGCTTCGTATGCTTTCTGCCAACGGTCAGCATCGTGGTTCGGATTGAACAACGGACAGGCGTATGCCAACAAGACACGGCCTTTGAAAGCCATCGCACCCCCCTTGTCTATTCGGGCATAATTGGCATCATCCCAAGTATCAGGTAACAAAGAGATGGCTTCGTCCAAATCCTTTACGATCTGTGCCATACATTCGCTTGTTGAATTACGGGAAACCAATAAAGAATTGATATCCGATACATCTTGTACTTCCAGAATCAAAGGAACCCCACCTAATGTAAACACTTTATCCCAATAATTCCACGCACGCCAGAACAAAGCTTGTCCACGCATCTGGTCTTTTTCTTTTTGGGTCAAGACGGAAAGATCCACCGTTTCCAGATTAGTCAGGAAAAAGTTAATCCTATCTATAAAACGATAGTCCAACCCTTGCCCACTGATATCCACTGAATATTCACCACGCACATACTGTCCCATATCCTGCGCTCCGTTCATACCTTCATCCGTACCGTTGGCTGCAATCGGCCAACCAGGCATCATGTTCCCATATATATTAGACAGAAACGCATCGACCATTTTGGCATCCTTCCATACCCCATCCGGTGTGATGCCATTTGTATTTTCGTAATCCAGGCTGCATCCATACATGAAAAATGCACACAACAAACCTGCTAATAATTTGAATCGTTTCATTGTTACTCAGATTTAAAATTTCACATCAACACCAAAATTGAAAGACCGCATGATCGGATAAGCGTTACCATGTTCCAATTCCGGATCATAATATTTGAAGCTGCTCCATACAAAAAGGTTAGATCCCGTTACAAATAGCCGTACATTATCGAACAATTTGTTATAGAACTGGTTTTTCGGAAGATCATAGCTTAATGTTACATATTTCAAGCGCATGAAATTAGTCTTCTTCATCCAGAACTGGCTATCATCATTACGATAAGAACTTGGCACATTTGCACTCACCTGTTTCGGCAGCATAGCATTCGGATTATCCTCAGTCCAACTGTTATCATACCATTCCGCCCAAACACGGTTCCATTCCACATTGCCCGCCAAATCACGGAAGGAACGGTCTCTACCCAGCTCACCGGAGAACATCATATCCAAGCTAAGACCTTTCCAACTGCCGCCCAGATTCAAACCATACTGTACAGGAAAGTTCTTACTACGCAGTACCACACGGTCCCAACTATCGATAACACCATCCGGTTTGCCATCCGGTCCGGAATGATCTTTATAGACAAGCATACCCAGTTCAGGCTTTATACCTTTGAATGAATAATTCGGATGTTCCGCATTGAAAGCGTCCAACTCTTCTTGTGTACGGATAATGCGATCGAAATCATACGCAACCCAACGACTTGTAGATGTGCCGATAGGAATATCGATCCATTGAGCGTTTTCAGCGTAGTCTTTATATTTGATTTCGTTCCATCCATAAGACAGAGTCAAATTACCATAGTAATTGAAATCGTGGCTTGTTCCCTTATACCCCAATTGCAAGTCGATACCTTGCGCGTTCATCTTACCGTAGTTTTCGGCAGGCATGTCACGGCTAAAAGTAGTAGGCAATGTTGCTTGGCGATTATCCAGGATATCGTATGACTTACGGAACCAATAATCCGCACTCAAATTCCAATGGTCCAAGAAGCTCATATCCAAACCGACATTATAGTTCAACGCTTTTTCCCATGTCAAATTCGGATTGACTACATTACCATAATTCAAACCGACATGTTTAGAAGGATTCTTGCCGAAGTAAGCCGGTAAGACATTATTGTTATCATTGAGTTTGACAGCCGTATAAGATTCTTGCCATTGCCATCCGCCGACAGAGTCGTCACCGGTCAAACCGACAGAACCACGCAATTTCATATACTGAATCCACTTCTTTTTAAAGAAACTTTCTTCAGACAATACCCAACCTGCAGAACCAGCCGGGAAAAATCCCCAACGCTGGGAAGGAGCAAAGTTCATGGAACCGTCTTCACGGAAAGAGAATCCTAACAAATACTTATTGGCATACGAATAACTGAACTGCCCTACGTATGACATACGTCCGTTCTTAGAGGAGGCATCCCCACCACCGGAAGTAAATTCGCGCGAGTTACCTGCCGCCCAGAACTGGTCGGTCATATAAGTCGGGAAAGTTTCTCTAAAACCATACACGCTGTCATTAAAACCTTCTGACCACTCAGTCAACAATACTGCTGCTACATTATGGACTTCGTTGAATGTATTGGCATAATTCAAATAGAAGTTCAACTGTTGAGTATCTCCCCATTTGGAATCCTTGCGCAAATAATCCCTGCCATATTGGCTGGACCGCTTAACCCCGACAATATCTTCATCTCGTGTAGACATGATACGTCCGTTGGCACCACTATGTTTGGTGATATACATATCATAGTTGGTATAATACCCGTTCACCGTATTGTGCGTCCAAGTCCTGTTGTATTGAACACTGGCACTCAATCCCTTCAAGAAAGGTATTTTATATGTTCCCTTTACGGTAAATGTCGGATTCAGGCGCTTATCATAACGATATCCGTCATAACCCAATACACGGGCACCGACATTGGCAATCCAACCATAATCAATTAATTTACCACTATCTGTAAATACCGGCTGCTCCGGTTGCCAGATACGCAATTTCCCATACGTATCGTATGCCCAATCCGTACCATCACTAGCAATACGACTGATCTTGTCATTTGTCAAAGAGAAGCCCGTATATAACTCAAAATCGTCAGTTACATTGGCGGTCACATTCATACGGATATTATATTTATCGTATCCCAATGGCGCCAAGAATCCCTCTTGCTTCATATAAGATGCCGCGCCAAAATAATGGATCCGGTCATTACCACCCGATATATTCAAATTATGCGTTTGTGTAGTCGGATTCTGATACACTTCATCCAACTGGTTATATCCATATCCACCATTAATAGAAGCAATATGATCTATTTCTTCCTGCGTCCATTTACCTGTAGACTCAGGATTGACACGGTTATATATCTCAGCAGTTTGTACACCATCTGTCAGATCATAACTTTTGGTTCGAGTATCAACTGAGAAACCATACGAATAATTGATTGTCGGTTTGCCAATCTTACCTTTCTTGGTCGTTACAATAACAACACCTCCAGACGAACGTGATCCATAAATAGCCGCAGAAGCCGCATCTTTCAAGACGGAAATATCCTCAATTTCATTTGCACTCATCGCATTAAAGGAAGTAGCATCCCTTACGACACCATCAATAACATAAGTTACCGGCTGCGGATTATATTTTTCCTCTTTCCAGGAAGAAACGGTACGAATTTGTAATTTCGGATTTGTACCCGGAAGCCCGTTTTTAGAAGAGATATTGACACCCGCCATTTTTCCTGCCAATAAATTTGCAGCCGAGGTTGTCGGAATAGTCGTCAGGTTTTCTTCCATCTTCATGTTTGACACAGCTCCTGTTAATGACGTTTTTTTCTGTGTCAGATAACCGACCACAACAACCTCATCCAGCAGTTCCGTATCATCCATCAGGACAATATTCAGGTTCATTTTTCCCTTTGTTGGTATCTCCTGAGACTTATACCCGATAAAGGAGATCTCCAATGCTGCATTATCTGCGACATTCAAAGTAAATTTACCATCCATATCCGTAATGGTTCCATTCGTCTTGTCACCTTTATCTATGACATTGGCCCCGATTACCGGTTCATTGTTTTTATCGACAACGACTCCTTTTACGATACGTTTCTGCTGGTTAACAGACTGGACTACGGTTACATCAGGTTTGTAAATGGAGATTGTCTTTCCTTCAACATCATATCGCACGTCCATCCCTTTAAAAACAGAGGCTAATACCTGTTCGATCGTTTTATTGTCTGCATTTACCGAAACCTTCTTCTTCACATTTATGTCGTTATTACGCACCAAAATGGAATAACCGGTCTGTTCTTCTATATCGTCAAGCACTCTGCTTATGGGAGCATTTTGACGATTTATAGTAATTTTTAGATCTTGCATTATAGTATTGGCATACACAGATGAGGTTATTGCGCTCAATACTATAAATGAACTTAATTGTTTTATCAAAGAATAATTTCTTTTCATATCTTTGTAAGAAATTTGTTAGTTAACAACTAATTGAATTAAAATCTTTTGTGAATCGGAGAGAAGTGCCAACCATCTCCGATTCCTTTTTTATCCACTCTCTATCATAATAATACTTTTTAGGTTAAACATAAAAACTAATCATTCTCTTTATCTATCTTTCACTGAAATAACACCACCGCTTACTTCGAACCGATATTTCTTATCCACATCAATAAAATTAAACACTTCCTGAAGCGACATTTCCAGATTGATACTTCCTGAAAAGTATTCCTTTTCGACCTTATCACTTTCTACATGAATCTTTACATTATATTTCCGTTCTATGTCTTTCAATATTTCGGCAAACGAAGTATTCACAAAACTCAGCCTTCCGGTTGTCCACAACGCTGACTTATAGGATTCAGTGCTTTCGCTGTACAATTGTCCTGTTCCACGATTATAAATAGCTTTTTCATCAGGCTTTAAACGGACATATTTATTATTGACAGAAACATCTACCCCTCCGTTAATCAGGGAAACTTCGGCTGAAAGGTCTTCGGGATATGACCGGACATTAAAAACAGTACCCGTCACTTTGACCTTCATATCTCCGGCATGTACCTGGAATACTTTTTCTTTGTTCTTGGCCACCTCAAAATATCCCTCCCCTACCAGATAAACATTACGCTCTTTCTTTCCATAAGATAATGGATATTTCAGAATAGAACCGGAATTAAGGACTGCTGTCGAGCCATCCGGCAAAAGAATCTTTGTCTGTGAACCCAGTGGCACCGTTGTCTCGTTATACAGCATATCTCCGGAATTATCCAGTTCTTCATATGTAAATATGGAACCTAAAGAAACTGTTACCATTAATAAGATAACCGCAGCTACATTCCGGGCATAGATTACCCATTTACGTCCGATAGTCATACCGGATGATACATGTAACCTCTCTTTCAAATTTGTATATTCAGAATCTTTCTGAGCCTCAAAAGCAGGGACATGAAGAAGGGCATACAACTTGACCATCTCTTCGTATTGCTTTCTATACAAATCAGACTCTTCCACCAATGAAAACAAAACACCTTTATTTTCATCGGTTATTGAACCCGATACGTATTCGTTCATTAAATTCTCAAATAATATATCTTTATCTTGCATATGACTTTTTTCTAACCGTTCTTATATTAATACACATCCCGGTCGGAAATAATTTAGATGAAATCAAATTATTTTCAAAAAAAGTCCAAAAAGATCCGTTTTAGTGGTTCAATTCATTAGAAGCTTTACTGAAAGCGTACCTAATCATTTATTCGTTTGATATATATCAAACGAATAAAGCACATATATGTTCCTTTCATTCGATATATATGCTTTATTCATTCAATATTAATAATACGAATATTTGTACGGCTTGTCCTGTCTTGAAATAAGTAGACAAAAAACCAAAGTAAACTTATGTCAGGAGAACTTGTTTTTATCCTGAACCCGAGTTTCAAATATGTTATTCTATATATTCTATTTTTCTTTTAATAGGATATCTCCCATACTTATTGATTGTATCTATCAGACATCGCACATTTTCCGTAGGGATCAGATCGTGAATACTATGATCTGTCGCAATTATATATCCTCCATCATCAGCAGCCTCCCTGATACATTCCAAAACTTCTTTACGAACATCATCCGGATTGGAGGAAGCCATCGTTACTTTGTTATTGATATTACCTATAGGCGTCAACCGTCCTTTGTATCTCTCTTTCACTTTTTTCAAATCCATCCCGGCAGCTCTTTCCACCGGATGAAGTCCATCGATGCCACAGTCGACCAGATCGTCGAGGACATCCCAGATTCTTCCATCGTTGTGCATAATAACCGGCACTCCCAATTCTTTAATACCGGCAACCAAACGTTTGAAATAAGGGATGAAGAAAGTACGGAAGTCATCCGGAGAAATCAACAAAGCATTCGTACCACCCCAGTCATCAGATATTTGTACACAATCGACTCCCCCTTCCTTTATAGCCAGGCGGATAGCCCCCAACGTCCATTCCAACACTGCTTCATTTATTTCATGTACCATTTCCGGATCCGTATACATGGTAATAGCCAATGTCTCGAAATCCATGATATACCAGGATAGCATGGTGAACGGTCCCAAAGTTCCCAACACGACTGCCAGGTCTTCCGTATTAGCAGCCTTCACATCTTTGAAAATTTTGAGACGATAAGGCGTATCGACCGGAGGCAAAGTATACGCTTCCCAATCTTCACGGCATTTTACAGGCGTATCGATTTGTGCGATGATCGGCCAGCCGTTTTTCTGATAGGTAACGCCCCATTCATCTTTGTATATCTCATTCGGTTCATGAGGAGTCTCTTCGATACCACAGAAACCGTTAATCGGCGTCCAGATGCCATCGATACCCAGCTTGACAGCCAGCTTTGCCTGTGTTTTACCATCATACAAAACCGTTGTATATCCCAACAGCTCCTGCATAAGTTTCAAACTGAAAAGATGTTCCATAATAGGAATTCTGTCGGGTACACCACCCGATAATGCTGTCAAAAAACGTTCTCTTGATGTCATATCAATTAGATGTTAACTGGTTTAAAATCTCTACTAACCGCTGAGGCTCTTCTGTATAATAGTCTGCACCTATTTTCTGAGCAAAATCGCTGCTCACAGGTGCTCCGCCTATAAATGTTTTCACTTGAGGAAACTCCGCCTTTATAGCTGTATTGATCAACTCCATATTGACCATTGTGGTTGTCAACAAAGCAGACATTCCGACAAAAGCATCCGGATTCTCTCTGACAGCGTCCACAAACTTTTCTTCGGTAACATCTACCCCCAAGTCGATAATCTCATAACCATTGCCTTCCACCATCATACATACCAGATTCTTACCAATATCATGTAAATCTCCTTTTACCGTACCGATAATCAATTTACCTTTACGTTTGACCGAACCGTCATTAAAATATCTTTTCAGATGTTGCATGCCACCGCTCATAGCTTTTGCACTCATCAGAACCTGAGGCACAAACACTTTATTTTCTTTGAACTTCACACCGATATTGTTCATACCAACGATCAATCCCTTTGTTAAAATATCATTGGGGGAATATCCCTGCTCCAAAGCCTTCTGTGTCAGTTCATCTGCTCCGTCTTCCCCTTTCATTGCCGGAGGATAAGGAGTTTTTGCATTGATCTTACCCACTTCGACACAAAGTGCTATTCTTTCTAATGTGTTTTCCATACTATTCTATTTATTTAGTCAATTGTTCCCTTCTTCTTATCTCTTTTACGGCATCTACCATTGCATAGAACCCCTCTATCTGCATGTAATCAGGTATTGAATTACCGGATCCCAGACCGTATCCGTTCGCTTTTTTACGGAACCGGGTACCTTCCTCCAGAACCTTGTTAAAGACCTGGTCATACGGATTCAGGATCAGATAGTTCATATCGAATCCTCCGAACAGGCCGATTTTATCCGAATAGTTATCGATCCATTCATCAAAAAGACATATCTGGTCTTCATTCGAATGTTTGGCATCTATCCCGTTCTGAAGAATATCAGGCATGATCTCTTTGATATTCCCACAGCAATGCAGTAAGAACTTCTTATTCTTATTATGTACGATATCGATCACTTTCTTATGCAGCGGTAAAATAAACTGACGGATCGTATCCGGTTCGAGCATAGTTGCCATACGATGCCCCAAATCATCTCCCATGCGATAGAAGACAAAAAGATCGTCGTACTCCTCCAACATCTTAGTCCACAATGTTTCGTAGAGTTCACCGATTTTCCGGAAGATGTCGGCAAAAAGTTCCGGGTCGAGATACTGCATGACACAAAGGCTTTCATAACCCACCAGATCCTGAGCTGTTTCAAAAATGCCGTATCCGCAACCTCCATAGGCTTTCATCCCGGCAGGCATCACTCTCCGGATAGACTCCAACCGAGGCCTGTATGTTTCCCAGAAAATACGGGGAATATCGTCAAACGGATATCTGTCAAAATCATCGCGGGTCTGAATAGGACCGAGCATCCCCCCTAATATGGCCCCATGACCGGGAAGGATTTCGCAAATCGCAGCTTCATAACTGAATGCATCATAGGTATTTTCTTTCCAGAAAGAAATATATTTACTAAAATACTCATCCAGATCAGAGCGGCTTTTACGGCCATTTAACGACAATTCCTCCCCTATACATTTAGAAACAAAAGGGGCATCGATATTGTGCTCATATAAAGGCAAATAATCAGGTTTCTGATTATACAATACCTTTAGAATATTTCTGTAGTCAGGCTCAAACGTATTCATATTTTCTTAATTTAATTACATTCCTTATTACCTTTTTAATATGATCGATACAGGCTGATAGGCATGCATCTCGACGGACAGTTCATTATTCTTTATTGGAAACGAATCTCCCAACGGTTCACCGCGCAGATTACAGAATTGAGCAGACCGATATGATTTTCCGGATAATGTAACAGTACATTTGCCTTTTTTACCAGCTTGTTCCCAAAGTCTCAACAAGTCTCCCTCACCATCTGTATTCGGTCCGAAAGCAGTAACTAAAATTCCTTTTTCGGACAATGTAATCCCTTCAGAAAAGAACGGAAGTTCACCTCCATCATCCTCTGTATACGTTGCCATCAGAGGAACACGCGTTTCTTCTGTCGGTGTAATCAGAGAAGTCTCATTACTGTATTTATCGATCGACCACAGATATACTTTGGCGGAAAAACCTCCTTCTATCCATTCTGTAAAATTAGTACCCCACTGATTATTAAACAGATTAACAAAAACATTAGGCCGTTGTGGTATAAACTCTCCGGAGAAACGGAACAGACCGGGACGGTCCAGACTGACAGCCGGGGCATTCGGTGTATTTAAGCCAAACCCCTTCCCTTGATTATCAATAATAGCCATACCGGTATTCAGGAAGAAATAATCATGGTTGGTGTTCTTTACAAAATCAGTGGCCGGATTAACAACACCGCCGGTTCTCCCTAACCGGAATGAAGGATTCGACAGATTAAACGGAAAAGCAAGCCAACCACCTTCCGGTTGGGATTCAGCCGGTTTATTCCGTATCCCCCAACAAATTTCCAGATAAGGGGAGCTATCTTCTAACGTATAGGTTAATGTATAGCCATCACCAGCACCTGTCTGACAGAATGCGGTAGCACTAACTGAATGGGAGGTCTGCAAATATTTGATTTTATTTAATCTGCCCTTTATCATTTCATATTTCAGGTCTGGATTTTCCGGCCGCCCCATCTCCTGATCAGCCCAGCCATGATGTCCGGGCTTCACATAATTCGCATTATAACGGTTGATTTCCTCTTGACCAAATTTCTCGTGGATATACTCTCCGAATCCATATTCATTCTTCCCATCGACCATTTCTTTCTGTTGTTGCTTATCCCAAACAGAAAGTAATGCACCGTTTTTCTTATTTATTTCTATTTTGAAATAGTTGTTTTCCAACACCGCTTCTACTTCATCAATACGGGAACTTCGGGAATCCTCAGATATAGGAGATGTTACCAACGTATAAGTCTTATACCCCAAGGATGGAATATCTTCCGCATGAAAAGACAGGTGATTGTAGTCATTATATACCGGCAAAATCTTACCTGTCAATTCATCTTTCAAACCATAAACCTGGTAATTTTTTTTATAAACTCCCATATGGAAACTGACCAAACCCGAACGTTTCCAGGGAAGCGGGTTATAGACAACAACTTTACGTCCTTTAACAGCTACATTCTGAGCCAGTGTCTTCAAATCCTTCCGTAAAGAAGGAATAATATATTGTTCAGCGCGGTGTGCTCTACTGCCTTTTTCATTCCAGGATGTTTCTATAAAATCATACAGCCCTTGCGCCCTGCTGACTGTAAAATCGTCCCCATATTTCCAAAAATCCTGGTGTCCATGACTCATTGCCAGCCCAAAAGTATGTTCATCAAACAATAAAGATTGTTCAATAGCCTTTTCAACATAAGGTTCAACCGGTTCGGGAGTTATGTCCCACTGTTTGAGTAAGGAATTCAACGTTTCCGTATTATAAATGACACGCTGCATAGCCTTATTGATTTTTACTTCTTTAGGCATCGACATATATCCATGAATCCAGGTATCCGGCATATCCCCCTTTACTACAGGCAATGATGGGTTTTCTTTCATCAAGGCATCATAAAAATCTTCCAGCTGACCGATACGTATCCGGGCATTAGGTGCTTTTTCACGAGCTTCTTTCAATACAGCAGCAACATCTTCCGGTGTCGGAGCACCCGTATTTTCATGCGTATGTATCATTGCTAACCATGTCTTATATTTCCAGGTTGCCGGAGGAAGTACACCGGAACCGTAATATTCCGCCCAGTTAAAAGTGAGTAACCTCGAACCATCCGGTCCCTCCCACCAAAACAGGGTTGGTATATCCGGTGATACGGACCCGGGATTACAACCAATATGCAAAATCTTCACACCAGCCTGTGTCAATAATGTAGGAAGTATCCAGGAATGGCTAGGGACATCGGTAAGTTTAGCTCCACGTACCAACGGTTGGTCATATTTTCTATTTATCTGCGAAGAATAGGACATACCACGCACCAATGTTTCAAGATCACTCGATTCAGTCTCAAATGTGAATGGAAGTGCGTGTACTTTGAAACGTCCATCCTTTAATGCTTTTTCTATTCCGGATTTATAAACCTCAGAGGTATTTTCCATAATATATTTCATCGGCCAGCCAGGAAGAGTCCAAACAAATTGGTCTTCCTTAGGTAATTTACCCGTTTCCTCTACTGAACGTAATGTTTCATCCATCATAGAGGTTGTGTATTTCTGTAAAATAGATTCACTCCAGTCAGTATAACCAATATCAAAATGCATTTTGAAAACAATGATTATGTCTTCAACTTCAACCTTTTCGGCTCCTTTGTCTACATCTATAGCCGCAATCTGAGCTTTTAACGAGCTTAATGATAGTATGAAAATCCATACTGAAAGAATAAATTGCCTTCTCATATTTCATGGTATTATGTTTCTCTCTTAATCAACTTTACCGGTTAAGTAAACTAAGAAAAAAATATTATTTTGCAAACATATGTGTCTTATCAGAGATAAACAATGACATTTATTCCGATTTTCTTATACTATCTTACGATCGATATGTTTTTAATCACATACAGGCAAAACCAGTTTTACCTTTTCGTCTTCATTATCGGTAGTTTCTAATTTCTCTATTAATACACGTACAGACTCACGACCAATCTCTTTTATAGGAAGATACGCTATATGCATATTAGGAGCCAAAAGTTCAAAACTCGGAGTACTATGCAGACAAGCCAAACCTATTTTACTGACATCTATATTCCGTTTATAAAAATAGCGTAGCCCTTCCATGCCTAAATAATGCGTAGTAAAATAGAATCCATCGACATCCGGAACCGCTTCAAAAATAGTATCCAATACACGAATGATATCTAACTCATACTCATTGCGTGACACCTCTCCATATAAGTGAGGAGAAATAAAACAATCATGTTCGATCAAAGCTGTCTTATATCCTTCATATCTTAAACTCATGGTAAAAAGGGCCGATGCCGTAGTTATAATGGCTATTTTTTTACGGCCTTCATTTATCAGTTTATTAACCAGATTATAACTACACCCGATATTGTCTATAATAATATAATTAGTATTCAATTCCGGAAAAAAACGGTCAATTAAAACAAACGGATATTTTTCTTGTATTAAATTCTCCAATTCACCTTTGGCATAATTAGTAGGAGCAATAATTAATCCATCAATATTCTTCGATCGTAACATTTGGATTATATTATTTTCTCTTACCGGATTAGATTCGGAACTGCAAAAAGTAACGGTATATCCCAGTTGTTCTGCCACGAGCTCAACCTCCATAGCTACTTGGGCATAAAAAGTATCACCTATGAAGGGAACAATCAGTCCAATTGTTTTCGTTTTACCCGAACTAAGACTTTTAGCAAGATAATTTGGCCTATATTTTACCTGTTTAGCATAATCTATTATTTTTTTCTGGGTAGCCGAACTTATCTTTTGTTCATCACCACGCCCTGACAACACCCATGAAACTGTTGTTTTTGAGACCTTAAGAGCTTCTGCAATATCTTTAAGAGATTTTCCCATCTGTTTTTAATTTGAACAACTTAACCGATCAACTATACATGCAAATATATTATTTAATTCGATACTCTACAATAGTGATGAAAGATCCTTTTCCGGGAAGAGGAATAAAAAAGGCTGGAGTAAACAGATTTCAACAGATAAAGAAAAGAAGCAGATGTTTAAGAGTTTGCTTCAAACGATCAGTCGCATTCTTCAACTGAACTCGTACTGTACTAACAGTCAAACCCATATTATCGGCAATTACATCCACAGTTTTGCCGGCATAGAAATACTCTTCAAAAACAATCCTGCACTTTGAAGGTAATTGATTTACCGCTAAACGTATCTCTTCTTCCGTCTGGCGCATTTCTACATATTGTAATGGAACCGGAGTCGATTGGATATAATTTTCCTGAAAAGCCAACATTTGTTCTTTGTGTTCATCCAAAACATTTTGCTGACTCCTTTGTGCCCGAATGTAATTGAGACACCCGTTCTGAACAGAACGTACTAAATAATAATGAATCGGATACGATAAGGTATCCCGCCTATTCCAGATATTAATAAAAACATCATCTACAATTTCTGCACTTGCCTCTTTATCGACCAGGTAACATAAAGCAACGGCATTCAAGTAGCTATAATAAGTACTGAACAACTCAGAAAAAGCCTTTTCCGAACCTTTTCTGATTTGTTCTATTATATCTTCATTTATACGGCTTATATTCATAATACATCTCCTTGTCGCTTTTTCATCTATATTAGTTCATGAAGAACTATGTCCCTTTTCAATTTTTAATATCTATAAGAATCAATACGTTCACGTTTTGCGAAAAAATTAAAACATTATCATTCATATTACATTCCTCCCTGATTATTAAAGAAATCGAACAATAACTATTCCATAGTTCTTCATGAACTATGTATTTTTAGAGGTTTCATATCCCTTTTCTGCGACAAATATAATATTTATTCACTCACTTTGATGTGTATTTACAAAAACGGAAGGAAGTTTCCTCACGGAAACTTCCTTCCTCCTTGGTGTGTCTAATCAATTATGTTAAAAAATAGGATTTAATCTTATTGTCGATATTACTATAAAGTGATTGGTGTTCCATTATAGAAATCAAGGATCTTGGTACGGAAGATAAAGTTGTACTTTGCCTGTGTCTGTTCAGCCAGACTCTGCGCATACTTCGTCTTTGCTTCGCTATACTCAAATACTGTACTTTTTCCTGCACCATACCGTTCTTCAGCATATGAGAACGCCACCTTGCTTGCATCGACTGATTTATCGGAAGAGATGTATTTCTCCTGTGCTGCCGTCGCATTATAATAAGCCTGTTGGATCTCCTTATAAAGTGATTTTTTGCTGTTTTCCATCATTAACTCACGATTAGTTATGGAGAGACGGGCGGTACGAACGCTGTTACGTACCTGGAAACGGTTGAAGATCGGAATACTCAGACTTAAACCGATTGATTTCTGTCCGTTATTCTTCAACTGATCACTGAACGGAGCGTTATTATAATCGCCGTCACCGAAGTTATGATAGTAACCGGTACTGTAACCGGCACTTAAATTCAGTTTCGGATAATATCCCGCCTGGGCTATACGGAGCGCTTTCTTCTGGCTCTCCAGCAGATACTGCTGTTCCTTGATCTGCGGTTTGAATGTCACGGCATGATCATAGACCTGGTCAGGAGGAATGATACTGCTCATGTAACGTTCAATGGCATCACCGTTTTCCGGTTCCAGCACATCGAAGTTTTCACCGGCACGTTCCAATTCCAGACTTTGTGCCAGATCCAGTAAAGCCAGTTTCACATTGTTCTGCGATTCTGTCAATGTGACTTCATCTTTTGCCAATTGGGCTTTCATATCGTATAACTGGGAAACAGGGATTTTACCGGCATTATAGAGTGCCTCGGTTTTTGTCACCTGCTCAGAGCTCAGATCTACCTGCAATTGGGCAATCTTCAACATTTCCTTATTATAAAGAACTTGCAGATAGTAAGAAGCCACATTAATAGACAAGTCCTCCTTTGCCTTATTCAAAGTCTCGATAGATGCTTTCAGGTCCAGCTTGCGTGCAGCAATATCGTTCGGTATTTTCAAACCGTCGAAGATAGGCATGCTCAATTGAATACCGGCTGTCGTATTGGCCGAGTTACGGTCCACGATCAAACCATCTTTCGATTCGGAGCGGCCGAAACCAAAGTTTTCCCCCACACTGGCATTCACACTGGGCAACCAACTATATTTACTGGTGTGTAAGTCCACTTCACGGCTTTTCTGTTCCAATTCCTTTTGTTTCAGATCTATATTGTTCTCGATAGCGTACCGGATACATTCCTCCAACGACCATTGCTTTGCCGCTTCCTGTGCCCCGACGGGCAGACAGAAAAGGAATGAGGCCAGCGCTACGGATGATATGATTTGTTTCATCGCTTATTCGTTTTTATTTCTATTACTTATTAGCAGCTACAATACCACCACGAATCTTGTCACCTTCAGACAAACCTTCTTTCACTTCGATCTTGATACCGTCAGACAAACCGACCGTAACAGCACGTTTCTCAAATAACTGTTCCGGCTTTTCCTGTTTTACAATCTGTACGAAGGTAGAGTCCCCACTGAATTCAACACAACTTTCAGGAACGGTCAGGACATCGGTCGCACGTTTCAGCACGATCTCGGCATTGGCACTGTAACCGGCACGGATAAAGGCATCTTCCGGCATCTGAACGGCCGCTTTGATCTCGAACAGGACGGCACCGTTTTCTTCCACTCCTTTCGGAGCTACATATTCCAGGGTGGCATCAAACGTACGGCTATCCAAAGCACCGACTGTCAGTTTGATAGGCATACCTTCATGGATACGTCCAACTTCTGTTTCATCCACTTTTCCCCTGAAGATCATATTGTTCATATCGGCTACGGAAGCAATTGTCGTACCGTCATTGAATGTATTCGACTGGATCACCGAGTTTCCGACTTTAATAGGAACATCCAGAATCATACCGGTAATGGTAGAACGAACCTGGGTCGTACTAGACGATGCCGATTTACGTGAAATACCTTCACGGATAATCTCCAATGCATCCTGTGCATTTTCTGCTTCTTCCTGAGCTTTCTTATAATTAGCCAGTGAGGTTTCATAGTCCTCTTTGGATATGACTCCTTGCTTGTGCAGATCTTCATCCCGTTTGTAGGTAGCTTCTATCTGCTCCAGACTGATCTTCGCCACACGGACACGCGATTCAGCACTGTTCAGCTGAACCATTTCAGGGATTACCTTGATCTTTGCAATAATCTCGCCTTCCTTCACCATCTGACCGGCTTCCTTCAGCAATTCGGAGATGATACCGGACATCTGCGGTTTGATAAGTACCTCATCACGCGGTTCTACCTTTCCTGTCGCCACAGTCTTTGTCTCTACCGAGTCGCGTTTGGGAGTTACCACTTCATACATGGTGATGACAGGTTGTGCTTTTTTCCACAAGAAGTAGAAAGTGCCGACCACGGCGGCTCCCACCAATACTAAAAAGATGATTCGCAGGATTTTCTTAACGATACGATTCTTCATAACTATCTTAATTTTCAATTTCCAATTTATAATATTCAATTCCCCTTATTCTTCTCTGATAGCATCAATAGCCTTAATCTGCATGGCTCGCCAGGCCGGAATCAATCCAGCCATAAGTCCGCTGATAAGTAAAACAACGGTTGCGGCAACGGCGGCCCCGATATGTATTTCCGGATTACTGAAGAAAGTGCCCTGAGAATCTGCCGATCCGCTGCTTGCCAATAAATTATTAGCTACATCCAACAGAAAAACTCCGCAACTTAACCCCATCAGTCCGGCCAAAGCCGTAAGCAACAAACTCTCACTCATGATCTGGGATATAATATCGAACGGCTTAGCCCCGATTGCACGGCGTACACCAATCTCGCGGGTACGTTCTTTTACCGTCACCATCATAATGTTACTGACCCCAATGATACCAGCCAGCAAAGTACCCATTCCAACCAACCATACCAGAATATTGATCCCGGTAAATAGTGTTTCAAAACTATCGAATTGCTTGGCAATCGTAAAACTGCTGACGGCTTGCGGGTCGGTAGGCGATATTTCATTTTGTGATTTCAAAACATCCGTTATATCTTCCACCATCCTGTCGCATGAATAACCGTCATCGGCGGTTGCGCACAGGAACCAGAACTTATCCCCCTGGTTGGCCACCTGCTGTAAGGTAGTAAAAGGCAACATGATACTTTCCTCCGTACGTCCTCCGATCTGTACACGTGGCTTAGGTTTCACAACGCCCACGACCTGATAGTAAATGCCATTTACACGGATATACTCTCCGATCGGATCTTCACCGGGAGTGAACAACACTTCGCGCACAATACTACCGATCAGGCAAACCTTACGTTTTTCTTTTACGTCTACCTCATTCAGTAAACGCCCTTCCAGTACGTGCTGCGTTTCTATATTAAAATATTCGGAATGTACACCGCGCACATTATAAGTACCGGCTTTCTGTCCTCTCACCACATTATTTTGTCCGCCCCATGACATAGCCATCGGCGACAAATAACGCACACCTTTCACACGGTTACGGATTGTTTCCAGGTCACGGTTACGCATCTGCCAGTAACGTCCTTTCTTGTAGCCTTTATAAGGCTCGCCGGTACGTTCGGAAAAGAAAAAAGCTGAATTAGTAGCGAAACCATTCACATTCTTCCATACTCCGTTCTTGAAGCCGGTACCCGACCCTAACAGGATAACAAGCATCAGGATTCCCCAAAACACCCCGAACCCGGTCAAGAGGCTTCTGGTCTTGTTGCGGGTGATAGTCACCCATATCTCTACCCAACGGTCTATATCGAACATATCTATCTGTATTTATTCGTTTCTCATGGCTTCGATAGCCGTAATTTTCACTGCTTTACGAGCCGGAAAATAACCGGCCAGCACTCCTGCAGCAACAATAAGCAACGTTGACATCAAAGCTACGGTCAGGTCGACCGTAGGATTCAAAAAGGTACTCATATCATCGCTGGAAGAGGCTTGTCCCATCTTGGCATTTTCCATAATGAAGTTAATGCCTTCTGTCAGTCCAACTCCGGCAATCATGCCGACATAACCGAAAACGGCCGTTATCAGGATAGACTCTACGATGATCAGTTTCAGTATGGAAAAAGGAGTTGCTCCAATCGCCTTACGGATACCAAACTCGCGGGTTCGTTCCCGAACAGTAATCAACATGATATTACTGACTCCCACAATACCTGCGGCCAAAGTTCCGATACCGATTATCCAGATAAACAGAGCTATACCATTCAACATCCCGTTAAACATGGCAAAATCTTCAATCGTGCTCCACATACCGATTGCCCGCAGATCTTCCGGATCAAACATATGCCGTTTCCCCATCTGCTGACGGAAACGTTTCTCAAATGCTTCGTATTCCTCTTTGGTATTAATACCATCCAGGGAGAAAATAATATTATCCAACCCATAACCGGAGCGGTAAAGTTGCTGTGCCGTAGAGAAAGGAATATAAGCCGGAGCATTATTATTGTTGTCCTCATCCGTATAAACTCCGACCACCTGATAAGGAACATCGCCAGCATTCACATATTTTCCTAACGGATCCTCCGAACGGAAAAGCACTTCTTTTATACGGGGACTTATAACTATCACTTTTCTTTTCTGAAGTATATCTACTTCATTAATAAAACGTCCGTTACCAACCGTCATTTTAATCTTGTCGATGATAGCTTTATCCGGATGTACCCCCTGTAAAGAATAAGAGTTATATTCTTCTTTATACGAAAGCGTATCGCTTTGGTAAAGGACACCTGATACCAGGTTCACTTCGGGATTCTGCTGTCTCAAGGCCACCAAGTCATCATCTTTATATTCGATCCGTCGGTTGGTCTGCATCCCTTTATAGGGTTTGCTGGCATAACGAGGCCATGTCTCCACACGGTTCCCCGCCCAACGGTCAAAGTTGTGCATGATACCATTCTTCAGTCCGTTGCCAGCTCCCAGCAAAACGATCAGCATGAAGATCCCCCATGCTACGGAAAAGCCGGTAAGGAACGTACGGAGCTTATTCTTTTGAATCGTACTCCATATTTCCCGGAAATTATCAAAGTCGAACATATCCCTCTCCTTTTTCGATGTTTTCTATCAGGCCATCCTTTACGCGAATGATCTTTTCGGTCGCATTGGCCACGGATTGCTCGTGAGTCACGATAATCATAGTCATACCTTCTTTATTTACATTACGCAGAAGCTCCATTACTTCGACTGTCGTTTTACTGTCAAGTGCACCGGTCGGTTCATCGGCCAGGATCACCTGCGGTTTAGCAATCAAGGCACGGGCAATGGCTACACGCTGTTTCTGTCCACCCGACATTTCGTTAGGCATATGTTCCGCCCAGTCTTTCAGTCCGACCATATCCAGATATTCCATTGCCATCGCATTTCGTTTCTTACGGTTTATACCCTGATAATAGAGTGGCAAGGCGACATTCTCCACCGCATTCTTGAAAGAGATCAGATTAAATGACTGGAAAATGAAACCGATCATCTGGTTACGAAGTTCAGCTGCACGGCTTTCGCTGAGGTTCTGAATCAATTGTCCGTTTAAATGATAGGTACCAGTATCGTAAGTATCCAAAATCCCTAGTATGTTCAATAGCGTCGATTTCCCCGAACCGGATGCCCCCATAATGGAAACCATCTCTCCTTTTTCGATCTCCAGGTCTATGCCTTTCAAGACATGCAGCGGAGCACCATTGAAATACGTTTTGTTAATTCCTTTCAGCTGAATCATCATATTTGTCATTACTTTTCTTTATTAGACGTACACTTTGTAAAAAATGTTACACATTTAAGAAACTTTTTTACCCTCTGACGCAACAAATATATATTTATATAAGATACCTTGTATCACAAGGTACTAATTTTTACAAGATATTAACTATCGTTTCGTTATCAGATAAACATAAGTAATCAAGGAATGCTTACTAAATAAACCGACAACTACCAAATATACTGCATTGCCCCATTCATTTTATTTATAAATTCATCAAATAAAATAGCAGGGAATAACCAAAAACAATATTACATTTGTAAACTATACTTACACCACCTACAAGACTAACCCACAAGATGTTATCAATTTCAAATAGTTATGTAAGTTATTGTCGACAGCTATCAGCAATATTACTTATAGTTATTAACAAAATTACCGATAGCTATCAACAACATTACTGACAGCTATCGACAATCAGTTTGTTCGGCAGAAAACCAAAACCAGTATCCTATATTATTTACATTCGTACGGTAACTATTATCTGTTTCATTCATCCTTTTGTATATTTGTATCGCCAAAAGCAACTTAATCACACCGTATCATGTTTTATTTACATGAAAATAAAAGAATACAGTATGAGACTTACATATATTTATCACAGTGGCTTTGCGATCGAAACAGAAGGATATACTATCCTGATCGATTATTTTAAAGATACGGGGAAAACACCGGATACGGGATTTGTCCACGATGAACTGCTTCGACGCGCGGGTACATTATATATATTATCCTCCCATTTCCATCCGGATCATTTCAACCCGGACGTCCTGAAATGGAAAGAGATTAAGTCGGATATCAAATATATTTTCTCCAAAGATATTCTGAAACGCCACCGGGCGACAGCCGAAGATGCTGTTTACCTTAAGAAAGGGGACGTTTTTGAAGATGAAAATATCCGTATCCGGGCATTCGGTTCGACTGATGTAGGCATTTCTTTCCTGATAGAAGCGGAAGGCAAACTGCTGTTTCATGCCGGCGACCTGAATAACTGGCATTGGAAAGACGAATCGACACCACAGGAAGTGGCTAAAGCCGAAGGCGATTATTTGCGGGAACTGGATATACTGGCTCAGGCAACCGGACATCTGCATCTCGCCATGTTTCCGGTCGATCCGCGTATCGGAACTGATTTTATGCGGGGAGCGGAACAGTTTGTCGACCGGATAAAGACTGACGTTTTAGTCCCTATGCACTTTTGGGAGCGTCCCGCCGAAGTAGTAGCATTCGGCCCTTATGCCGAATCGAAGGGATGCCGTTATATCCTGTTGTCCTATCCCGGAGAAAGCACTGATTTTTAATTTATAAAGAAAACAAGTATGGAAATCAAAAGTAGATTTGATCATTTCAACATCAACGTCCTCGACCTCGAAAGAAGCATTGCTTTCTATAACAAAGCGCTGGGTCTGAAGGAACATCACCGCAAGGAAGCAGCCGACGGCTCTTTCGTTCTCGTTTACCTGACAGACGACCAGACAGGTTTCCTGCTGGAACTGACCTGGCTGAAAGACCGTAATGAGCCGTACGAACTGGGAGATAACGAAAGCCATCTCTGTTTCCGTGTAGCCGGCGATTACGATGAAGTACGCAAATTCCACAAGGAAATGGATTGCGTATGTTACGAAAATACCGCCATGGGATTGTATTTCATTAACGACCCGGACGATTACTGGATCGAAATACTACCGGCTAAATAAAAAAGGCAATACCTTAACCAAAATTGTATCAGCTCTTCACCGGCAATACAATTTTGGTTAACCCGTCATCGAAAGGTTCCTCTTTCCGCCGGTAATAAAATTCATAGGCCGTACCTTCCGGTTCGTATCCTTTCTGCATCATCCAGAAAGTCATCTCGCCATATAAATAATCAATTTCTTCGTAATCGCCTTTAAATAAACAATGCACGACTTTGGATTGCGGTATTACGCGTGACCGGACGTTTTCGTCTCCTTCCATCAGGCAGGACACAGGGAAACAAATTTCCACATCCAGGTCATATATATCCATATTCAGATAATCGTAGTAAATGATAAAAGGCACATCCGTCATATATTCCCCTGTTTTCCGGAGAAGGGCCAATGCATCCTGACGTTTTCGGGCAAGCGTCCACTCTAAATCCTTGTAACTGACTTTCGTACGGGTCGATAAAACAGGTTGTTCCGCCCGGACCATAAGCCGTATGTCTGAAACCTGTGGCATAGTGTTATTCATTAATGGGTTAAGAATCTACCAAATATAAAAAAAAAACCTAAAGAACGGTTGTCACCGGAAAGAAAAAAGTTGAAAATGACGTATTTTGATCCGGCTATTAAGTAAAGTTACATTTATTGTCACATTTGAAAACTGATACTATTCAGCATTTTTTTTAATAAAATCATTGCAGCTAAGCATATTCCTCTTATATTTGCTATCCAGAAAGACTCATTATTAATCATAAATATAAAATCATGGAGAAGCCTTATGTAGTAGGTATTGATATAGGTGGTACCAATACTGTTTTCGGCGTAGTAGATGCAAGAGGAACAATCTTGTACAGTGGATCAATCAAAACTGGTAAATATACTGATATAGAAGAATATGTTGCGGAACTGGGACAAGGTCTTTTATCAGTAATCGACCAGGCCGGAGGTCCGGATAAGATCAAAGGTGTCGGTGTAGGAGCTCCTAACGGTAACTTCTTCAACGGTTGTATCGAATTTGCCCCAAACCTTCCATGGAAAGGTAAAATACCTTTGGCACAGTTGATCAGCGAACAAATCGGCGGTATTCCCGTTGCATTGACTAACGACGCCAATGCTGCAGCAATCGGTGAAATGACTTACGGAGCAGCACGTGGTATGAAAGATTTTATCGTTATCACTCTGGGAACAGGTGTAGGTAGCGGTATCGTTATCGGAGGTAATCTGGTTTACGGACATGACGGTTTTGCCGGTGAGTTGGGACACGTGATTATGCGTCGTAACAATGGCCGTCCTTGCGGTTGCGGTCGTCAGGGATGCCTTGAAACATATGCATCCGCTACCGGTGTAGCACGTACAGCCCGTGAATACCTCGAAATCCGCAAAGACGAAAGTCTGTTGCGCGATCTGGATCCGGATGAAATCACTTCAAAAGATGTATTCGATGCAGCCATGAAGAATGATAAACTGGCACTTGAAATCTTCGAATTTACAGGAAATATCCTGGGTGAAGCTTTTGCTGATGCTGTTGCATTCTCCAGCCCGGAAGCCATTATTCTGTTCGGTGGTCTTACCAAGGCAGGCGATCTGATCATGAATCCGATCAAACGTTCTATGGACAAGAACATGCTGAAGGTTTACGAAGGTAAAACAAAACTTCTTTTCTCTCAATTGAAAGAAAGCGATGCTGCCGTATTGGGAGCCAGCGCTTTGGGTTGGGAAGTGAAAGAGTAATCGTATTCACTGGGGTTCTGCCCCGGATCAAGGGCGGCCTGAGGTCGCCCTTCTTTTTTATATATCACTTAATTATCAGAGACATGAACCATCCTTTGCATCAATTTATCTATTGCCCCAAATGTGGAGCCAACACCTTCATCGAACGTAATGAAAAAGCGAAACAGTGTACAACGTGCGGTTTCGTATACTATTTCAATCCTTCTTCGGCAGTAGCCTGTTTCATCCGAAACGTCGCCGGAGAGATTCTACTGGTGCGCCGGGCTAAAGAACCTGCCAAAGGGACGCTCGACCTGCCGGGCGGATTCGTCGATATGTTCGAATCAGCAGAAGATGCGGCACACCGCGAAGTAAAAGAAGAAACGGGACTGGATATTACCGAATGCCGTTATCTTTTTTCCATTCCTAATTTATATATGTATTGCGGTTTCGAAGTACACACGGTAGATATGTTCTTTGAATGCCATGTAAAGGATTTCACAGGTGTCCACGCAGAAGACGATGCAGCCGAAATCGTTATCGTGAAAAAAGAAGAGTTGAAAGCGGAAGAGTTTGGATTGATGTCAATAAAGAAGGCTATTAGACTTTACAAAGAAAACAACTGTTAACTTCCATCGATTCATCTATCAATTGACAATTAGAGGACGGAATATTCCGTCCTTCTTATTTTCTGTGTTACAATTTTTATACTACATCCTGTTATTAGATTTTTTTCAAAAAAAGAGGATATATAATCATAAAAAACATCATAGTTCTAAAAGAACTATGTTGAAACAAGAATAAAAAGACTATAATTATCAACAGTATCACCATGGTTAAGTAGAGTTAAAAAACTTTTTTTATAAGATTGTTTTTTCAAGTGTTCTATATGTTGCTTTTTGTCCTATTAATAAATATTGCTTAAATAATCTAGGGGGATATTACATAAAACCAACTAGTTTATGATTCTATTAAAATATACAATATGAGTGTAATCAAAGGGTGAAGTTTACGTTAAAGTATAGAGTGGTGTTTATATATACCTTGTTATTGTAAATGTTAAAAATAAAGCATAATCCTTCTTTTGTTGACGTAAAATAACAGTATGTAATAAATTATTAATACATTTGTGCCGAATATTTAGTATGGAGTTCTTTTAGAACTAAGATCAAAAACATCAATAAACGTCAAATCTAAAGTAACTCCACTAACACTAGTATTATTATAAATAAACTCATTAATTATGTTGAAACACTTCAAACCTGTCAGCTTAATTCTTGTCGCAGGAGCAATAACACTTCCTACAAGTGTATATGCCAATTTAGCGCCAGAAAAGCAAGAAACCGCTATTACCCAACAAAGTGGTAAAGTAAGCGGTGTTGTAGAAGATGATTTCGGACCTGTTGCCGGAGCGTCAGTAGTGATCAAAGGAACCACCCACGGTAGTATTACCGATATGGATGGTAAATTCAATTTAGAAGGAGTAAAAAACGGAGACATTATCCAGATTTCTTTTATCGGATATGCTACTCAGGAAGTCACCTACACAGGCCAGCCTTCATTAAACATTAAACTAGCAGAAGACACTCAGAAGCTGGACGAAGTAGTCGTAACAGCTTTGGGTATCAAGAAAGATGCCAAGAAATTAGGTTATGCCGTAAGTACTGTTTCTTCAGAAGAATTGACAAGAACCGGAGGTACAACTTTAGCAACCGGTCTATATGGTAAAGCTGCCGGTGTTAGTATCCAGTCTGCTCCCGGTGGCGGTACATCAGCTGTTTCTATCTCAGTACGTGGTCTTTCTTCAATTACGGGTAACACACAACCTTTAATCATCATGGACGGTGTTCCCATCCGTAACGGTAATGCTAACAAAGACGGTTATTGGACGAACCAACGTATTGAATCAAACGGTATGGTTGATATCAACCCTGAAGATATCGAAAACATCTCTATCTTAAAAGGTGCAGCCGCTTCTGCTTTGTATGGTTCGGAAGCAGCCAACGGTGTTGTGATGATCACTACGAAAAAAGCAAAGAACGGTACAGGCACTCACGTCGACTTCAGTGCAAACGTAAGTTTCGATAAAGTTGCTTATATGCCCGAAATTCAAAAAGAATATGGCCCCGGGTATGATAACTATGTACTCGGAATGAATGACCAATCGGCTTTGACCGGTTTTCGTAATCTTCGTGTAGACCGCAATGGTAATCCGATTACAACAACAAACCGTGAAACTTATTACTCTTGGGGTGCAAAATATGACGCAAACAAGTCTGTTACTTATTTCGATGGCAACGAGCGTGCATTTACACCAATTGACCATAATCAATGGAACGACATCTTCCGCACAGGTGTTAATCAGACATACAACTTGTCTATGACTAACAGCTCTGAGCGTAACAATGTCCGTTTATCTTATACGTTCAATGATGCAAAATCCATGCAGTTGAATTCCAATAACCACAAGCATAACTTCAATTTGAGTGGAGCTTATGACATTACAAAGAATCTTAAATTAAATTATTCAGCTACTTATCAGAACCAGTTCATCAAGAACCGTGCATATCGTATCAGTCGTTTAGTGACAAACTATTCAGGTATGTTCAGTGGCTTCACTGATGTGGCTTACATCCGCGACCATACAGTAACTAGCTTAGGCTACCAGAATAGTATTTATGCTGGCAACGGTGGTACACCTAATACACTAACTCCAGACGAACAGTTCCTTTATACTCCAATGGGGTCTACCTCCTTGATGTCTGAATATTTCTGGAATATTTTAGGTAAGGTTCAGGAAGAAGAACACCAACGTTTTATCGGATCAGTGAACCCTACTTGGGAAATTATTCCGGGCTTAACATTAAGTGGACGTTTGGCTACCGACCTCACAATTGACAAAATCGAGAATAAGAACAATACGGAGAATGCCCATGTCTTTTCTACCAACGGTCAATATAGCGACTCTTATGGTTTGAAAAACAACCGCTATTCAATCGTGTATAGTGATATCATGTTGATGTTCGACAAAACATTTGCCGATGTTCATAACATTACAGCCAACTTAGGATGGAATGCCCGTCAGGAATCTTTCTACGAATCATCCGTAAGTACTTCACAAGGTTTAACACAAGAAAACTGGTTCCATCTGAATGCATCAGTAGGTACCAAGAATGCATCTATGACAAAAAGAGATCTTCTAAAGACCGGTGCATTCTTAACTGCTAGTTACGGATATAACAACTGGGGATTTTTGGAAGGATCTATCCGCCAAGAAAAGACTTCTACTTTAAGACATGGCAACAATTCATTCTGGTATCCGTCAGTCAGTGCAAGTTTATTGTATACAGAACTGTTGGGTGACAAGAATCCGTCATGGTGGAATTATGGTAAAATACGTTTATCATACGGTATCGTTGGTAACGCTCCTGAAATTTACCGTGCTAACTTAGCCTTCGAACAAGGATCTTTGACACGCAACAATGTATATACTTATAATACAATTCCAAGTTCTATCGGTAACGAAAGTATTAAACCGGAAACAAAACATGAGATTGAAGTTGGTATTGAAAACAAATTCCTGAACAACCGTTTGGGTATGGAATTCAACTTCTATACAAATACAATCAAAGACCAGATTCTTCCGGCTACTGCTGCTACATCTATGGGAGCAAACAGTATGTTGATGAACGTAGGTGAACTTGCCAATAAGGGTATTGAATTGAATGTATACGGTACTCCGATCGAAAACAAAGACTGGAAATGGGATTTACGTGCCAACGTGGCTTGGAACAAAAATACAGTGAAGAAGCTAGTTGACGGTCTTGACGTCCTAAGCCATGTTAACATCGACGGTGGTGCAGCCACACTTGAATCTCATGTAGGAGAAGCAATGGGTGACTGGTACACTTATACTTGGAAAACAGACGAAAACGGCAACAGAATCGTAGGCGAAAACGGTTTGTATATCACAGATACATCTAAAAGACACAAAGTAGGCAATGCCATGCCTAAGGTAACCGGAGGTTTTGGTACCAGCCTGAGCTATAAGAACTTCACTCTTGACATGGCATTCGACTTCCGCTTTGGCGGTTGCTTGATCAACCAGCCTTGGCAATATATGAAGTCCGTAGGTAATATTACAGATGCCATTGGCGTTCGTGATCATGAAACAGGTGGTATATTCTATTATAGCGAAACAGACAATTTAGCCGACAAGGGTTCTATTCGCATTGTCAATGCTGGTGAAATGGCCAACTACAAACGCGGTGAAACCATGATCAACGGCCATTATGTATGGGACAACGGTTTGATCCTTCCGGGTGTAAAAGAAGACGGTACTCCGAACGACATCATAGTGACTCAATTTGAAGCTAATGACGGTAGCTATGGCTGGGGAACAAGCGCTACAATGACATATCAGGAAGCTATCCAGAAAAATAGCTATATCAAATGTCGTGAAATCAGTTTAGGTTATACTTTACCGGTAAATTTAACTAACAAATTTGCTTGCAGCAGATTGACTGTTTCCGGCTTCGTTCGCAACCCATTCTATGTTTACCGCACATTGAAGTTGTTCGATTCTGAAACCACCGATGGTACAGACTGGATCAGCCAGTCACAAATTGGTGGCTCTACGGCAAGTGCCCGTACATTCGGTTTCTCTGTCCGTGCCAGCTTCTAATATTATAATTCATTGAAATCATATTAAAACAAAGAATCAATTTTATGAAAAAGATAATTTCATTAGCATTAACCGGGCTTACACTTATGTCGGTCACGTCATGTTCAAATGCTGACTACGACGATAAGTACACAGATCCATCTAAAACGTCCACAGTGGCTGTACCTCAGGTATTCACAGGAGTCATGCAAGCTGGGAATACATGGATGAACCCGATCTATTATCGTCATTACATACAAACAACTACCTCCGGCCTTTTCTCTGGCATCATCGGTAATGACAACTCACGTGGACGTTTCATGGGAGCAGGCGAAGGCCGTTATGACGACCGCTGGAAAGAATTTTACACCATGTTGACCCAACACCGTGTATTGGAACATACATACAACAATTTAGAAGAAAGTGTGAAGTCTTCTAACATTGTATTCTATTATTTGAGCCGTACACTTGTTGAAGCGCAGCTTCATGAAATGCTGTCAGTATTCGGGGATGTCCCTTTCAATGGTGCAGGTACACTGTGGAGAGATGGCGATTATAATGCAGCCAAGATAAAATGTGTGTATGATGATGACGTAACGCTTTACAAACAAATCCTTGCAGACCTAAAAGAAGTAGGCGACTATTTTGCTAATGGTAATGTGGATGCAACAGGTCTTACAGCATTATCTCGTCAAGACTATACAGTAGCAGCCGGCAATGCAACACAATGGCAAAAATATGTAAATTCTCTTCGTTTGCGTATTGCACTTCATTTGTCTACCGGTGGTGATTGTGTATCCGAGGCACATGCTGCTATTGCTGAGATCCTAAACAATCCGACTAAATATCCGCTTATCGACAATAATCAAGAAAACATGGGTGTTACAGCCGATACTCAAACAGATAAATTCAACTTTGGTAAAAGTCTGTCACAAGCACTTCATGGTAATGGCGGTGCCACTCAGAATGTTTTAAATGTCATGAATCTTCCGGCAAACGGAATTCCAGATGCAAATACCGACCCGCGTATTGCAGCCATGTATGATTGCAATCCTGACGGTGAATATATTGCTTACGATATTCGTATGACAAATGCCGAAATTACCAATTTGAATGATCAGAAAAAACAGGAATATGCCCAAAAAGGTCTTATGACTTCAAACTATTTTAATAAAATAGACTCATTAGCTGTAGCAGGTTGGGCTGAATATCAAGGTAATGAAAACCTCTTCGGTTTGTGGCTGAGTGCCGCAGAAGTAAGTTTCAGTAAAGCGGAAGCTTATCTGATGGGGTATGGTGTTGCAGCAAACGCTGATTTGGCAAAAAGCAACTTCATCACTGGTGTGGAACAATCTTGCGAATATTACTGGGATCAAAAAGAAAGTTCATCATTGGCTAAGGAAGGCAACGACAGTTATTATGGTTACCGCGAGTTGGTCCGTCCAAGCACAACAGATATTACAGCTTATGCTGAAAAGATCTGGAAACCGACACAGGAAGTTATTTGCACACAGCTTTGGTTAAACTTCGGCTATTTGGATAAATTAGGAGCATGGAATGTGGTACGTCGTACAGGTTATCCGACTATTTCATTTGCTACTGACGACCAGGTAACAAACTATCCGACTCCTCCTAACCGTTTGCCTTATCCAAACGATGAGTTGACTTACAACAGCGAAAACTGCCAGGCAGCTATCGCCAAAAACTACGAAGAGCCAAGTGGTTATTACACCAACCTCTTCTGGGCCAAGAAGACTTATTATAAGATGATTAAATAAAACAAGAACAAAAAATACTCCACATAATTATATAAAACATAATTGATGGTAAATGTGGAATCTGAAACCGCCCCGAAGTGATTCGCGGCGGTTTTATTTTTATGATCCCTCCCACCCACCAAGCGCAAAACGCCCCTTCCAGCCAAAAATGTGTTCACGGAAAACCAGTTAAATATACACAAATATCCTTATCGATTTTAACACAAAAATCGCCGTTTTACCTCCGTATTAGCTCCGTTGAACCTCCGTTAAAGGTCCGTTTAACCTCCACTCCCTAGGATCGGTGTTAAAATGGAGGTAAAACTTTAACAAAAGGGGCCTTCAAGGACGGTTTATGTTAACGCGATTTTAACACGTTTTTTTCAGGTGCTGTTATAAGGAGTGTAGGGATATTCCCCTTTTTTAGCAAGCAAGCATATAAATCGGTGTTTTTTATGTAAGTTTGCAACTTAGAACTAACAGAGACTGTTTATTATCTGTATATTAAAGCGAAGGAGCGATGAAAAGAATACTTATTCCACTGTGCCTGGTGGTAGGAAGTCATGTGGCTAGCGGGCAACGGTCGTACCAGTTTGAGGCACCGGACCGTTTGTTCATAGAAGGTAAAGAATTGTTTAGTTTAAAGAACTATCCGGGTTGTATCGATAAGCTGGAAGCTTATAAACAGCATGCAAAAGATGCCGACCTGATCCAGGAAGCTGACTATATGATCGTATATGCAGCTTATGAACAGGGACGTCCTAATGCCGACGAACTATTGAAAGATTATCTGGAAGATTATCCGGCTTCACGCCATAGCGATGAAGTGAATTTCCTGATCGGTTCCATTCATTTCGAACGCGGGGAATACCAAAAAGCTATTTTCTGGTTCAACGAATCGGATATAGACATGCTCAGTCCGGAGCAACAGGAGGCTTACAGCTTCCGGCTGGCCTATTCATTATTGCAGACCGGCGAGATGGATAAGGCACGCGGATATTTTTCGCGGATACAGCAAATCGGTACCAAGTACCGTGAAGCGTCCACCTATTATGTGGCCTATATCGATTATGCAACCGGCAAATACAATAACGCGCTGATAGAGTTCAGCCGCCTGAAAGAGATGCCGGATTACCGCGAGCAATCCTTGTACTATATTACACAGATCTATTTCATTCAGAATAAATATGAAAAGGTAGTGAGCGAAGGGGAAGAACTTCTTTCCTCCTATCCGAACAGCAAGAATAACAGCGAAGTGTACCGTATCCTGGGTAATTCTTATTACCATTTGGGCAACCAGGATAAGGCGACCAACATGTTGAGCAAATATGTATCGTCGACCGACAGCCCGTTAAGAGGAGATTTGTACATTCTGGGTGTTTGCTATTTCAATAAAGGGAATTACAGCAGTGCCGTAAACGCCTTGTCGCAGACAGTACGCGAAAACGACGCACTCTCGCAGAATGCCTACCTCTATCTCGGACAGTCTTACCTGAAACTGAAAGACAAGAACAATGCCCGTATGGCTTTCGAGGCTGCGGCAACCTCTTCATTCGACAAACAGATTCAGGAAGTAGCCATGTTCAATTATGCGCTGCTGATCCATGAAACTGCCTTTACCGGATTCGGCGAATCTGTTACGATCTTCGAAGATTTCCTGAATGATTTCCCGAACTCTCAATATGCCGACAAAGTAAACGACTACCTGGTGGAAGTCTACCTGACAACCAAGAACTACCAGGCAGCCCTCAACTCTATCAATAAGATCAATCATCCGAGCACCAAGATACTGGAAGCCAAACAGGACATTCTGTTCCAGCTGGGAACGCAGGCTTTCACCAACATGAAGCTGGATGAAGCAGTCGACCTGTTCTCGAAAGCTATCAACCTGGGTTCTTATAATATGGAATCGCGCAATGACGCTTATTTCTGGCGCGGCGAATCCTATTATCGCAAAGGAGATTACCGCCAGGCTATTTCAGACTACCGTACTTATCTGAACAACACCCGCCAGCGGAATACAGATATGTACGCACTGGCCCATTATAACCTGGGATATTGTTATTTCAAACTCAAAGAATACGGAGAGGCACAAAACCGTTTCCGCCAGTATATCAATCTGGAAAACAACCAGCAGGCACCGGCATTGGCAGATGCTTACAACCGTATCGGCGACTGCCTGTACCAGAACCGCCAGTTCGCACAGGCTGAAGAAAACTATACACATGCCGCCCAATTGCAACCGTCTGCCGGCGACTATTCCGTTTACCAGAAAGGCTTCCTGCTGGGTTTGCAGAAAGATTACCGGGGTAAGATCAGCGCAATGGACCGCCTGCTCCGCGATTATCCGGAATCACAATATGTGGACGATGCGTTGTTCGAAAAAGGACGTACCTATGTATTGCTTGAAAACAGTTCACAAGCTGCACAGGCATTCGAGACATTGATACAGCAGTTCCCGCAAAGCAGCCTTGCCCGTAAAGCCGGCATCCAGTTAGGATTGCTTTACTTCAACGACAACCAACCCGAAAAAGCGGCTACAGCCTATAAGCAAGTGATCAGCAATTATCCGGGTAGCGAAGAAGCCAGAGTGGCTTTACAAGACTTAAAGTCGGTTTACATCGACCTGAACGACATCAATTCGTATGCCAACTACGTCAACTCACTGGGTGGAAATATCCGTCTGGAAGTCGGCGAACAGGATTCGCTTACCTATATTGCCGCCGAGAAACTCTTCAACCGTGGCAACAACGAAGAAGCACGCCGCAGCCTGATCAACTATTTGCAGACCTTCCCCGAAGGCGCTTTCAGTTCGAATGCGAACTATTATCTGGGAAGCATCGCCTTTAGCAAGAAAGAATACGACGAAGCACTTCAGCGTTTCAAATCAGTTATCGAGAGCGGAGATACCAAATTCCTTGAAGAATCGGTGGCCCGCACGGCAGAAATGCAATACCTCACTCAGGACTTCCCTGCTGCGCTGGAAAGCTTCAAGCGCTTACAGATCATAGCCGAAAATCCGGAGAACAAGCAAGCTGCCCGTTTAGGCATCATGCGTTGTGCTTTACAGACCGGACAACAGGAGGAAGCACAACTGGCAGCCAATGAATTGCTGAAAGATCCGAAACTGTCACCCGAAGTGGAAGCCGAAGCCCGTTATATCCGTGCTAAAGCCTACATCGACCACAAACAGCCGGCTAAAGCCGTCGAAGACCTGACAATTCTCAGCAAAGACACCCGTACGGTACACGGTGCCGAAGCTAAATACCTGCTGGCCCAGTACTTCTACGATACCAACGACGATAAGAATGCGGAAAAGATCCTGGAAGACTTCGCCAAGAACGGCACGCCTCACCAGTACTGGCTGGCACGCGGTTTCATCCTTTGGGCCGATATTTATATCCGCCAGGGCGACGACCTTCAGGCACGTGCTTATCTGAACAACCTGAAGAACAACTATAAGGGTGATGACGAAATCGCCGCTATGATTGAGGACAGATTAGGTAAACTAAAGCAATAATAGAATACAATGAAGACTATATATAATGTAAAAGCGCTGTGTGTCGTAGCCTTGCTTGGGACTACCGCCACAATGAGTGCACAGGAAGATACTTCGAAGAAACAGAATCTGGAACGGGAGATGACGCTCGAACGCGAGTACGACCCGACCGTACAGGATGCAAGCAAAGTAAACACCCTTCCGGTCATCAAGGAACCGGAAGTAAAGAAAATGCCGATCGACTATGCCAATTTCACAATTGCAGCCGACCCGGCAAAAGAGATCAGCCTGCTTCCTTCAGGTAATATCATGACAGATATTCAGTACAACAAGCGTCGCGGTTATTTCAACTTCGGCGGCGGTACCTATCTGAATCTGAACGGTGACCTGGGATATCATATCCTCAGCACAGACAAGGATCAATTGAATATCTGGTTCTCGCACCGTTCAACGAATGGAAAAGTAAAATACCTGCAAGTGGATGAAAAGGTTAAGGCGAAGCTGAACGATAATATGGGTGGATTAAACTTCAAACATAACTTCGATAAGCTGGCATTGAAGATGGGAGTTAAATATGGTTATTCCGGATTTAATTATTACGGATTGCCAATAGAAAGCCTTACTCCTATCACCTCCTCAAACCCTACTCTCCCCGCAGCTGACATGGAAACCAACCAGGTTGCCCAAACCATTAAGGCGAACGTAGGCGTAGAGTCCAAAGCTGATGCTCCTGTCGGGTACCTGCTCGATCTCAGCTACACCAATTTTTCTTATAAATACGGATATTCAAAAGAGCACGATGCACCGTCGGAAGGGACATTCAATCTTGACTTCGGGTTAAGTTCCGGTTTCGGAGGCAATCAGCGTGTTGGCTTGAACGGTAATTTCCAATATTTCAATTACAGCTTGCCCTCAGAATTAAAATCACCTGAAACAAAAGATCCGTCAACCTACTTCGACAACTTTGCTGCTGCCACCCTGAATCCTTACTACAAGATAGAAGGAGACAACTGGCATGTAAAATTAGGGGTAAATGCAATGTTCTTCAGCGGCGAGCAGAAGAAGTTTATGGCTTCCCCCAACATCTCTGCCGACGTCGAAGTTGCCGACAAAACCGTACTATACCTGAATGCCAATGGTAAATTGCAATCCAACAGTATGTATGATGTGAACCGGATCAACCGTTATGCCAATCCGTTGGAAAGACTGACACCTTCCCGCAACTGGCTGGATGGTATCCTGGGTATCAAGAGCGGCGTTGCTCCCGGTTTCTGGTTCGACGTTTTCGGAGGATATAAAATCGTCAGCAATAACTATTTCTTTGTACCGACACTTGCTTACGGTGACAAAGATTACTTCGGTTCCGCTTGCGGTATGATGAATGAAATAGACACCAAACAGTTACTGGTCGGTGCCAACCTGAAATATAGTTACCAGCAATTATTTGAAATCTCCCTGAAAGGTGTTTATAATAATTGGACAGCCGAATACAGTGATAAATATTCAGAGACTGATTTAGCCGGTAAAGATGCTACAGCCTGGGGTATGCCCGAAATGGAGATCACAGCCGGCGTGACAGTCCGCCCGATCAATAACCTGTCTGCTTCCCTGGACTATTACCTGGCCACCGGACGTGAAGCCAGATTAGGAGAAAAGAACGTAAAGATGGACAACATCAACGAACTGAACCTCACCGGAGCATACAACATCAACGATACCTTCGGCCTGTATCTGAAACTGAACAACGTACTGTTCCAGAAATACGAACTTTACTACGGTTATCCGTTGCAGAAGTTCAGTGCGATGATCGGAGTGAACATCAATTTCTAATCAGATAAAGAAACATAGATCAGAAGGAGAATCCAATATCGGGTTCTCCTTTTTTATTCCTACTTTTGCACCCAAATAAGACAGAACATGCAAGGAACAAAAAACCTGACACAAGGCCCTATCAAACGGCAGCTATTCAATCTGGCATTGCCGATCATGGGTACTTCTTTTATTCAAATGGCTTACAGCATCACCGATATGGCCTGGGTAGGACGGCTGGGCAGTGAAGCCGTTGCCGCCATCGGAGCTGTCGGCATCCTGACCTGGATGACCAATTCGATCTCTCTGTTGAATAAAGTCGGTTCGGAAGTAAGTGTGGGGCAAAGTATAGGTGCACGAAATGAAGAGGATGCACGGAATTATTCATCCCACAACCTTACCATTGCCCTGATCATCTCCGTTTGCTGGGGATTGCTTCTTTTTGTCTTTGCCCATCCGATCATCGGTGTCTATAAACTGGAAGCTCCTATTGCAGAAAGTGCTGTCGAATATTTACGGATCGTATCGACCGCCTTTCCTTTTATATTCCTCTCGGCAGCCTTCACCGGCATCCATAATGCGGCAGGGCTAAGTAAAATACCCTTTTACATCAGCGGAACGGGACTTATCATTAATATGATACTCGACCCGGTATTCATTTTTGTATTCGATATGGGAACAGCCGGAGCCGCCTGGGCAACCTGGTTATCGCAAGCCACGGTATGTGCCATTTTTGTATATCAGTTAAAATGGAGAAGCAGGTTACTGGGAGGATTCTCCTTCTTCGTCAGACTAAAGAAAAACTATTCACAAAGGATTCTGCAACTGGGCCTGCCGGTAGCCATGCTGAACACGCTGTTTGCCATCATCAACATTTTCATGGCACGCACAGCCTCCACTTACGGTGGACATATCGGCCTGATGACACTCACCGCCGGAGGACAGATTGAAGCGATAGCCTGGAACACCTCCCAGGGATTCAGCACGGCACTGAGTGCTTTCGTCGCCCAGAACTATGCAGCCTCCGAAAAGAACAGGGTGCTGGAAGCCTATCACACGACATTGAAGATGACGACTGTATTCGGTATCCTTTGTACTTTATTGTTCGTATTTTATGGCAGCGAAGTCTTCTCTTTGATCGTTCCTCAGAGAGAAGCCTACGAAGCCGGAGGTATTTTCCTGCGAATAGACGGATATTCGATGTTGTTCATGATGCTGGAGATCACTATGCAGGGCTTGTTCTACGGAACAGGACGGACGGTTCCCCCTGCGATCATCAGCATTACTTTCAACTCGCTGCGTATACCGATGGCTATTGTATTATCCGCCATGGGATTGGGAATCGTCGGTGTATGGTGGGCAATCAGTATCTCCAGCATGCTGAAAGGAATCGTTTCCTTTATCTGGTTCAGGGCCTTACAAAAGAAGATATTGAAGTGAGAAGTTCTATTATTTATCTATGAACTATCCTGTTGTCAAAGTGTCTTGATTGTTACAGACAGACTCGATGGGTAAGATTGAATTCCAACCCGTCCTTGCACAATCAAATAAATGATTTACCTTTGTAAACAAATAGAAGTACCATCCATATGAATATCAAAAAGTCTTATTATTGCACAAATATTTTCTTTTTCCTTTTCTGTTTATTACTATGTTTAGCTGGTTGTAAGGAAGAAGAGTTTCTGACAATCTCTGTTTCTGAATTGAACATACCGGCTAAAGGAGAAGAAAAATCCATTGACATCCATACAAACTCAGTATGGATTGCGGAAGTAATGCCGGCCGGCAATTCCTCATGGGTAACCTTAAATACAATGTCGGGAGATGCAAACACCTCTTCGGTACATATTATGTTTGCCGAAAATAATACGGATCAAGAACGTACAGCCGAAATCCTGTTTCGTGCAGGTAAGACCGCTCAGAGTTTAAAGATCACTCAAAAGGAAAAGACAACACTTGTTGCGTCCGACAGAGGTTGGTATATAGGGCAACCAGGTGGTAGATGGCCCTTTCCGATAGACCGGAATGTAGACTATACAGTCAGCATATCTCCGGAAGCCCGGAGTTGGCTCCAACTTTCCGAAACGAAAGCAATAACGACAGACACATTATACTTAACGGTCAGTGAGAATCTTGAACCTGAAATGCGAGAAGGAGCTATCTATATTAAAGCTACAGATGTTTCTGCTGCCGATACGATTTTTGTTTTACAGGAAGCTCTCCAGATTACCGTGTCCACTGAACAACTAGATTTTGCCCCAGAGGGCGGCAGTGGGGTAATTTCCATCAATTCAACGCATACCGATCACAATTACAATCCCGAATATACGTACGTCGTTGAACCGGAAGCAGCGTCCTGGTGCCAGATAAAAAAAAGTGAAGATTCAAAATTCTTGTTTGTCTCAGTCTCCACTAATGAAGCAAAAGTCAGGCGTGAAGCAAATATCAATATCAAATCCTCCGCTCTAACCAAAACAGTCCGTGTCATACAACAAGAAGACGGACTAACTTATTACGCAGATGGTGAATATGTACGTTTGCAGACGGCATCAGCTGGCAAAGGTGTAAATATTGCTATTATGGGAGATGGGTTCACCAAAGCAGATCTGGTGAAAGACGGACGATATGAGAATCTGGCAAACCAAGCGATGGAGCATTTTTTCAGTATAGAACCTTATAAGTCAAACCGGAAATATTTTAATGTTTATATGATATTTGCTCAATCGGAAGAAGCGGGCGTAAACGGGGAGATACCGGGTATTACGATCGATAACCGCTTCGGATCGATATACGGAGAAGGCACTAATATTAATTGGAACGATAGCATTTGCGATGTCTATCTGAATTTGGTCCCGGAATTAAAAGGTGTCGTAGAAATGACCACGATCCTCTTCCTGAACAGCAGTAAATATGCCGGAACGGCCCATCTCTATTCAAACGGATTTTGTATTGCAGCCTGCCCTATCAGCAAAGAAGCACCTCCTTTTGATTTCAAAGGATTGGTACATCACGAAGCAGGAGGACATGCTTTCGGGCTTTTAGCAGATGAATATATTATTTATGAAGAAAAGGCTTCAGAAGGCGTAAAGGCAGAAATACGCCTCTGGCAAAAATTCGGTTGCTATCGAAATGTCTCTTCGACAAATGATTTGTCCCAGGTCCCATGGAGTGTTTTCACTGGAAAAGAAAAGTATGCTTATGTAGGAGCCTACGAAGGTGCTTATCTTTATCAATCAGGGGTTTGGCGCCCCGAAGAAATCAGTTGCATGGATATTAATATTCCTTATTATAATGCCCCCAGTCGTTGGGCGATTGTTGACAGAATCAGAAGGCTTGCAGGAGAACCATGTACGTTTGACGACTTTATGCAATCCGATCATGTTACCCCCTGGTCTGCTACGAAAACAAAACCTCAGAAATCATATCCTCCGTTAGGGAAACCGGTATTGATAAAGAGCAAAACCTCCGGAAGATTATGAAACATAAAACGATTCCCTGGGATTTTATGCTTCAACCCAATGCCGATAAGTGGATAATCTTGAATTTACAGAACTATAGACCTGGCTATACCAACACTATAGTGCTACTATGGCTAACACGGTGTGCTATCTGTTATGACACTACTGTCTTACATTTGAATCTGTAATATGCCGAATCGAAGCAACAGATACAACTTCAATCTATAGGTTTCAGCCTTCAGACGCTTCAACAGGTTACTAATCAAACTGCCGCCCTGAAGGGATGAAATGATAAAAAATATATACGAAAATCCGGACCAGGACAACCTCCTGCAAAACATAGGACCTTTGACTTCAAAACATATATGTTTTGTAATCAAAGGTCCCTTATTTACAAATCAAAACACCTATACCTTGTAAACGGATAACTACTCGTTACCCGACGGGTAACTATCCACCGGGACATGGATGCCTATCGGTCGGAATACAAATCAGCAATGCGCACCCTTCAGCCAAAGGTTTTGAAATATGGTGGATCACACCGAATGAAACCTGAAAGAGATCAATCGTTTTCTACTACGCGGATCATATCGAAGTAGAATTCGCCAGCCACTTCCGCACCTTTTTCTACAGTACCAGTCTTGGTGTCGTAGATGTAGATGATGGCATTGGCATCAGCTTCGGTATTCACGCCAATGTATGCTTTCTCATTGAACACGACAGAACGCTGAGAGAAACGGCCACCACTGTAAGAGAGTTCTTTGCCGCCAAAAACCAGGCGTGTTCTTTCGCCCGTAGCCAGATCGATGATGGAATAATAATGGCTGTAACTGTCGATCGCAGTACCTGCCGCATCGTTGCGTGCATACGCCAAAGCCTTACCGTTACCCAGATTCTGGACGGTTAGCAGTTTACCGTCTGCATTCGGATACCCATCGTAGTCAGGATCGAAATCTGTCTCCCCTTTCTTGATACGCAATAGATGGCCTTCTTCTATATCATCTTTAATTACGGTTGCAGCCAGATAGAGGTTACCTTCTTCATCATACATTACACAGTTCTGCATCAATTCACCGTAAGCACTTCCGGCCATTTCATCGGCAAGCGAATTGCGTGTGATTTTTTCAACCTTCGTCAAATCGGCCGGGTTAAGGACTGCTGTATAAAATTTTGTTGTAGTCTTACCTCCTCTGCCGGACACACCGTTTTTCCCATAATAGAAGTAGTACAATTTTCCTGCCTTTTCATTATAGGTAAGAATACCCGATGTTGAGAACTTCTTTGTCTCTTCGCCTTCCACTTCAGATACAGGTAGTGGAATATCCAATGTACCCTCCTCCATAATCGACATATTATCGGCGTTCAGCTTACTCCAAAGGACTTTACTGGCATCACCACTGGCAGCCATGATAACGAGTGTGTTATCGTCAAGCCAGGCATGCGTATATGAGCGTACTTTATAAGTATTCGTCTTGAACGGGCATGATGCTACTTCCACCACCTGGTTATTCTTGATCTGATATTTCACGAAACGGTCGTTGCTTGAAGGAACCTGGTAATAATATTTACCTTTCGAGATACTCTCCATAGAATATTCGCCCAGTTCCGTTCCTTCGCCTTTAATAGAGATGGTGCCTATATCTGCGGTCAGCTTGCCGATGCTATTAACGACAGTTTTGTTTTGGCTACTCATACCGCCATGTTTACCTACGGTCAGGAACAAATCGAAATGGTACTTGCTTTCGTCGAAAGCCAGTGCATCTTTTGTAACCGTAACGGAACAGGTCGCTGTAAATCCGCCGTCGTCTGTTTTAACGGTGATTGTGGCAGCACCTTCTGCAACGGCAGTAACAACTCCTTTGTCTACAGTAGCGACATTTTCATCCGAAGTGCTCCATGTAACGGATGTAACTGCGGCATTGGAGGGAGCGACAGTAGCGGTTAAAGAACCTGTTGTTCCCACCTTTAGTTCCAAGGAGGTCGGATTGACTGTGACTCCGGTCACGGTCAGTTCTTCAACGTCATCGTCATCCGAACAAGCGGTGAATGAGAACGCCATCATAGTTGTCATGAAGGCAAGTAATACAAATTTGAACTTCTTCATTTTTCTACTTTATTTATATGATTAATTAATGAATACCCTGAATTTCGCAAAGAAAGCACGTCCGGGCTTTTGCAGCTTATAGTTGTCGTAAGCCGTTTCATCCAGGAAGTTGGCACATTCCAATGAGATATTGTAGCGGTCGCGTTTCCACGAGTACGTTACATTGGCATTGCAGATATGTTGCGAAGGGATGCGCGCCTTGGTATCATAATTGCCGTATGCCTCCCAGGTCAGGAAATACCAATGTACCCACTGGAACGTACAACCTAACCGTAACTTGCCGCCTTGTTGCCAAAGATTGCGGAACGTATAACTCGCCTCCGCACTGCCGAACAGCCAGGGACGGTTAGGTACATGGTTGTTGTATGTGGCCGAGGGTTTACCGTCTTCTTTGAACTCTTGCTGGTCGCGGGCATCCTGATAGCTGACATTAGCCATGAGTTGCAACCGTCCGTCCCAGTCGTAGCTGACTTCACCTTCCACACCTTTGATATGGACAGCGGGATCGTTGACATACTGCAACATACCTTCTTTTTCGATGACGGAAGTTTGTATATAGTTGTCCACATAACGCAGAAAACCGTTTGCCTCGTAATAGACGGTATGACGGGCGGCCGGACGCCATGTACCGAACAAGGCGAGATTGACATTGTTACTCTTCTCCGGCTCTAACGCCACATTGGCATAGACGGTCGTTCCGTTGCCTAACAGTTCCCGGGCAATAGGCAAACGTACACTATGCTCGTATGAAATCTTTACCGCCAACGGGTTGAAGAACGTATAACGCAGTCCGGCTCCGTATCCTAAATAGTTTTTCGTAGTCGAACCTTGTACCTTGTCCGAGCCGGTTACGGTGGATTGATCGGTCTGCCGGATATTAGGATGGTTCACGTAATCTTTGGCAAAGAATACGTTCTGCATCTTGCCGTCGAAAAGCGATTGGCTGTAAGTCAGTCCGACGATATGCTTGGTAACCGCATCGTTAGACGGCTCGAAACTCTGGTCTAAATCGTCGTAGCGGTCGTTGCCTGTCCGGCTCAGATTATAGTTCAGGTTAAAGCCGTGATGCTCATTCAGCTGATAATCCAAATTGGCACGCACGATAGTCAACGGACGCTTATAGTGGCGCATGGTAGGTTCGCCGCCCCTGATTTCGTTACGTTGGCTCACGATATAGCCACCGTCCCAATAATATTTACGGTAGGCGGTATCAACGGTGATGGAATGATCCCATGTGTGTGATAAGGTCGCCTTCAATGTCATATTTTCTGTGAGAAAGTTGCGTTTATTGTACCGCGCCGACACATTCCACGCATCTGAATTACGCTCCGCCATGCCATACACTTTGGTCTGTACGGAGCCTGTCTGCAATTCCTTGTCTGTTTTGGAGTAGGAAGCCGACACAAATAATTCGTCCGCCCAAAATTTACCTACTATTCCTGCTTCTATCTGTGCTAAAAGTGAGAAATAACCGTCATGGAAACGTTTGGGATTGCCATTGATAAACCGATCGCCTGTCTCGTTACGCATCTGCACATCTTTCATCCGGTAATCGTTTTTCGAATAGTTGATGCCAACGGTAGGACGCACAATCAAACCTGTGCGCTGTTCCACAAACTGCGCATTCAGGTCGGCGCTGTGTGTATGAAAGGAACCAATACTGTAAGATGCATCCAGGAAGTTCTCCTTCTCCGCCTTGGTTATAATGTTGACAGCACCGCCCAATGCATCCGTTCCCAACAAGGCAGGCACCACCCCTTTATAAATCTCCACCCGGTCGATCAGGTTGACAGGTAGATTGGCAAGCGTCACATTGCTACCTTTACTGTCTAATGGCACACCATCAATGAAATAACGGACAGAATTACCCGATAACCCGTTGATGGAAAGATCAAAATCAGAACCGACTCCTCCTTCTTCCCGGACCTTTATTCCGGTCGTCCGGTTCACTATATCAGTAAGATTCTTCAACGAGTTGATCTGCGATTTTACATCAAGGGCATTTACCGAGAAAGCACCTTCCTTGACCTTCTGTGTTTTCGATTTACCGTACACTTCTACAGAATTCAGGGTTACGGAATTTTCTTCCATAACGAAATCAAGCGTTTTGTTTCTACGGATATCGAGAGTTGTTTTTATTGTATTATAACCCAACAAGGTAATTATAAGAGTATGCTTTCCGGGTTTCAGACTTAGTGAATAGCGTCCCCGGTCGTCGGTGTATGTCCCTGCCGTCGTATTTTCGATGGCAACAGTAACCATAGGAAGCGGAGCACCATCTTCTCCCCTCACCTCTCCGGACAGCGTGACCCTACCTTGCGCCGCCAGACTTACAGGAAACAAACAAATAAACAACAAAAATACATGTATGAAACCTCTCATCCCATCAAAAACATTATATATTAACGACAGGCTTTCGACAAAACAGAATGGAACACATGAACAGCCAGAACTCCCTACCAAATACAGTCAAGTCCTTACTTACATGTTTTTCAGCCTTATTCCTCGAAAGCTTAAAACTACTGATTCTGGCAGGTCTTCTGACTTACTCCGTCATTGAACGTCCTTCCCATTCATTGCGAACAGTGGATTGAGTTGTGTTCAACGACTTTGGCGGAGCTTACAGCAGCGGGTCTGTTCAGGATTTTCACCTGATTCCCTTTTCATCACTTTTCCGTAGAACTGGATTTGTGACACCAAAACCGGAGGCAAAGGTAAAGATTATTTTTAAACAGTACCCTATTTTTTATAAATGATCGTAGATTTGTATTAATGGAACGAACTATTCTTTACTTTTGTCAGCAGAATATAATTACATAGCAAACATTTAATAATATGAGCAATTCATTCAAGCCGGCAACTTTGTGTGTGCAGGGTGGCTGGCAGCCTAAAAAAGGAGAACCGCGCGTTCTGCCTATCTATCAGAGTACTACCTTCAAGTATGAGACCAGCGAACAGATGGCGAAACTGTTCGATCTGGAAGAGAGTGGTTATTTCTATACCCGTCTGCAAAACCCGACCAACGATGCCGTAGCATCCAAGATCGCCGCTTTGGAAGGTGGTGTGGCAGCAATGCTGACTTCATCGGGACAGGCTGCCAACTTCTTTGCCTGTTTCAATATCTGCGAAGCCGGCGACCATATCGTAAGCGCAACCGGTATTTATGGCGGGACATACAATCTGCTGTCTGTTACCCTGAAAAAGCTGGGCATCGAATGTACATTCATCGACCAGGATGCCAGTGAAGAGGAGATCAGCAAGGCGTTCCGCCCGAATACGAAGTTATTGTTCGGTGAAACGATCTCCAACCCGGGAGTGATGGTACTGGATATTGAAAAGTTTGCCCGTATCGCTCACAAACATGGCGTACCATTGATCGTCGACAATACATTTGCCACACCGATCAACTGTCGCCCGTTCGAATGGGGTGCCGATATCGTTACGCATTCTACGACCAAATATATGGACGGACATGCGACTGCCGTAGGAGGTTGTATCGTCGACAGCGGTAACTTCGATTGGGAAGCGCATGCAGACAAATACCCGGGCCTCTGCCAGCCGGATGACTCCTATCATGGCCTGACTTACACAAAGACATTCGGGAAACTGGCATATATCACCAAGGCTACCAGCCAGTTGATGCGTGACCTGGGTTCTATCCAGTCTCCGCAAAATGCTTTCCTGCTGAACCTGGGACTGGAAACATTGCATCTGCGTATGCCGCAGCATTGTAAAAATGCACTGGCCGTAGCTAAATGGCTTCAGAATTGCGACAAGGTAGCCTGGGTAAACTATCCGGATCTGGAAGGAAATAAATATTACGAACTGACAAAGAAATATCTTCCGAACGGTTCATGCGGTGTCCTGTCATTCGGACTGAAAGGCGGACGCGAGGTAGCTATCAAGTTTATGGACAGCTTGAAGCTGGCTGCTATCGTTACTCATGTGGCCGATGCCCGTACTTGTGTGCTTCATCCGGCAAGCCATACGCATCGCCAGTTGACCGACGAACAATTGAAGGAAGCCGGTATCGCTCCGGACCTGATCCGTTTCTCTGTCGGCATCGAAAGTGCGGATGATATCATAGCGGATATCGAGCAAGCTTTAAATCAGTAATCAATAGTTATTCAACAGGAAATCGTATTGTATGGAATACGGTTTCCTATTAAACATAATGAACTCCATTTCCAGGAGCTCCTTAAAAACAAAACCCCGATGGTATTAAATACCGCCGGGGTTGTTTTTTGTCCATTTCCTCCCTTCGCAGGGATACTCATGGATGAACTTTATTTTATTTTTATTACTAAAATTACGCTTCCAATCTGTTCGCCTTCACAGGCTACTTGCCCTTCCCCATAGGGGAAAGGCAGAGAAGCTTTATATTGTTTAATTATTCTTTAATTCTTATTTTACGATTGCTTTAACAGCAGCTTCGCCTTCAACAGCTACAACTACGATACCTGCAGGAGCAGAGATAGTTGCTTCGTCAGAAGAAAGAACTGTGCTAGCAATTGTCTGACCAAGAACGTTGCTGATAGTAACAGTCTTATTAGCAGCACCCTTGATTGTGATGTCACCGTTACCAGCGATTACAGTTACAGCAGAAGTTGTGATATCTTCAGTATCTGTAGCCATTTCATCATTTTCGATGTTTTCAACATTGAAAATAAGAGCACCGTCACCACCAGTCTTAGCATTGTTGAATTCAGATTTTTCGTCTGTCAATACAATGCAACCATTCTGCATCTTGATCCATGCTGCTTTTTCAGGAGCAATAATTTTACCGTCATAATTGTTAGACTCAATCAAGAATGAATTTCCAACACCTTCTTCTGTTACAGTAGAAGCGCCATCAGGATTTGTATAACGGAATGACCAAGTATAGTTCTTATGGTTATCACCCTTCAGACTATTGATGTATTTCGTATTAATACCTGCTTTAGTATAAGCCTTAACAATTTCTTCTACATTCAGATCTTTCGGATCCATGTTTTCAAAACCATTAACCAATATGATCAAGCTGTCGCCAGTCTTGATAGCTTTTACAAAACCAACACGAGTGTAACCTGCTTTAACATCAGTATAAGGTTTATCCTGACCTACTGTAGCAACAGAATCTGCAAAGCTTACCAAATATTTACCATATTCGAATCCAGCTTTTCCAGGAGTAGCATGAACACAATGTGCAGCATCTGTTGGATTACCATCAGCATCTACGTGATGAGAATTTTCAGTACAAGGAGTACCTTCAACTGCTTCCTGATCCTGACGAGATACAGAAATCAAATACTGAGGTTTGATATAACCAAGACCGCTTGTTATATTAACTGCATCAATACGGAATGACAAACCAGCTTCTGCCTTATCAGCAGTCCAGATACCTAAGTAAGCAACACCTTCATTCTTCAATTCTTTGTTAGTTTCATCCATCAGATATTCGTGACGAATATTTTCGTAGAATCTCAAGCTATCAGGACCATCAACAGCGCTTTCACCTAATGCAACATTGTTGAAACGACGATACAAAGGAGCGTCATCAATTTCTACAGAGAATGCAGAAGTACGAGTTTCTTTCAAATTCTGAACTTTCAGATAAACATTGTTATCATCAACACCAACTTTACGAACATCAGTGTAAGAAGCTGTATCGATCAAAGCATAGTAATGAGTAGCTTTGTCATTATTTTCTTTCAGATAGAATACAGCAGGTTTACCTGTTGCAGATACTGCATATCTCTTTTCAGCATCAGCCATGATATATTTACCTGTAGATTTCAGTTTCAATGTATAAGCTTTTCTTACAAGCTTTTTCATTGAAGCGATAGCACTTGTAGTATAACCATATCCTACACCATCTTCATCCATAGCAGCCAGTTCGAAAGTAGATTTAGCACCTACATATAAAACTGAATCAGCAGCATCACTTGAAGTACCCATGTATTTGTCATCTGCAAATTCATGTAAATATCTCAATTTGTAAGTAGTAACAGTCAAAGAATCTTTATCCAGGAATCTGTAACCTACATAAGGATTAGCTTTTACATTTGCAGGGTCTTTTGTGAAATTAGAAGCTGAAATTTCAGATCCAACTACTGTAGATGGACCATCAGTATATAACTGTAAAGAAGCGTCAACTACTACATTTTCAAATTCACGGTTAGTAATCTTGATAGGAGAAGTTTCAGCCATTTCTGCATTTGTACGAGTTTTTTCTACAACCCACTGGAATGCAGGCATGTGCCAAGGATCCATATTCTTATCAAGAGTTACCCATTGAGCAGTGCTATCACCATACAAAGGAACTGCCAAATATTTATTTGCAGCATTTTTGATAACATACAGATCAGAAGCAATTGAAGTTCTGTTTGATACTTCATTGCAACCTTTAAAGCCTAAAGAGATCATTGTATTCTGAGCCAGTGTATCAACAGTTAAGATACGAGCTTCATTTTTGATCAAGTCTTGCAATGAAACAAATGCTTCTTTAACCTGACCATTATCAAATGTAGCTTCCTTAACCTGAATTGTCAAACTGTCATTTGAAGGGCTGTAAGTAAATTTAAATTTATACTGTTCAGCAATAGTAGAAGCAGTCTTAACTGCAGCAGTAGTCCATTTATAAGCAAGGAAGCGAGCACCCTTTTCATTAGTGAAAGTAGTATCTACTCTCAAATAATTATCACCTCTTTTAACATTCAGATAAGTAGCATCACCAGATTCTTCAGCAACAAATTTCTGTGAGCTGAATGGGTTTTCCAGAGTTGTACCCAATGTATCCGGTTTGAATGTCAACTTAACACCCTTATCTGCAGCTTGAATACCTAAGATTGTATTCAATTCATTAGCGTTCAAAGTAACTACATCAGAACTCTTCAAAGTAAACTTTGCAAAGTTTGCAGCAGTTGTACCATCTTCGTTTGCTCCACATTTAGCAACAGTAACATCATCTCCATCCAAAACTAATCCAATTACAGAGTCAGTCTTAAAATAAGAATAAAGAGGTTTGTTTGCTTCCAAATCTTTAGCATAGGTTTTAGAGAATGCCCAACCAGAAATTTCTCCACCGACTTCAATAGGAGCGCCATCAAAAGGAGTGTGATTTGCTAAACCTTCCAAACCAGCCATCGTAATATCCAAACGACGTTCTGTTCCTTTATTTACGAAATCGAATTTAGGAGCCTGACCCTGAACCTGTGTTGCAACTTCAACACACCAAAGAGTATTAGCCAAACCTGTAGAAGTAGTAGGAGCAGCAACAACTGTCAACTTACCATCTGCATCCATAGAAAGTACTTTATCCCCTGCTACAGTCAGTTGATATAAGCCAGCATTTTTGCCCAGCTTCAATGACTGAACTGCATCACCAGGAGCAGCAGAAACAGACATAGCGCTTAGTAACGCAACACCTGCCAAAAAAGTAGAAAACTTTTTGTTCATAATCAAAAATTTAATATTAATACTAAGTAATTTAAAGTTCTATCTAATAATACCGGCCTTATCTACCGGCTTTTCATACGATCGTCAAATACTTCAGCAAAAGTAAACAATAGTTTTTTATCCACAATTATTTTTATTGATTTTTTTATCAGGTCATATCCTTTCTTATCAATTGAATACGATAGTTTGTACAAAATCGGGGATAAAAATGACAAACCTTATTTTCCCTTCCCATTTCCGGATTATAACCAGGAACATGAAAAGGGAACCCTGATAAGGAAAGCTATAAGCAAGCATTATAAAATGTACACGTACATTAATATTATATATAAACTAACCGGAATAAATAATGGCGAAGAGCCATTACCGCTTTAACGCAATAAAAACTTATAACAAAATGCGATACCGGTTAAATCGAAAATGTCTTCGCCACCCTATACACCCAATGCATAGACAAGCGATGCCAAACGGATGACGGCATCTCCTCCATCAGCAAATCTTCACGGAATTCACGCAGGATTAACCAATCCGCCTGCTGTACCCAATGACGGAATACTGGATTCGGCTGGTGGGTTTCCGATAAATGCAGCAAAACATCCAAATCGAAGTGTTCGGCTACCGTACCCGCTCCCGACAAAGAGGCATCATGAGCATTACAGGCCTGTTCAATATGGGTTGGAACCATCAGGACAGGCTTATCCAGATACATTGCTTCGCAAACAGATTCGAAACCAGCTGTCGTTGCATACGCTTTGGCATTTGCCATATATTTGACAAAACGAATATCGTTCAACTGATGAAAAGAAAGTGTATCGTCAATCTTTGTGGTTTCTTTGGCTCCCCGCTTATCCCAAAAGAAATGCATCGGAACCTCCGGATGAGCAGCATGCCACTCTTTTACCTCTTCGCTGAATCCACTATTCAACAAATAGCCATGCAGATAGTCTCCTTTTCGGGGAGTCTTATTTATTATTTCCTTACGCAATAAAGGAGGTACTACCACCATCTTATCTGCCGGAACTTCGCGCATTTTCCGAAATGACAGGGCGAGCTTTTTCGTAGCACCGATAGCCGTTACACGGGTGAAAAATTTCAACAAAGATAAAGAGACTGCATTCAGCTTGGGAAAAGAGAAATCAGGATGCAGAAAAAGATACTGGTGAGCAATGCAAACCATCATCGCTTTCGGACGGCAAAACAAGTAAGTCAGCCCCGTCAACAACTCATAAAAATTGACTACCACATCTGCACCTGTTTCCTTTATCATCCGGTTAATATAGTGTATACTAGCCGTATATTTATGCAGTCTCAATACATTATATCCTATACTTTTCAGCAAATTAACCTGTTTATTCTTTGCCGTAGGCAGAAAGTTCGGACTTTCAAAAGAATAGACCGGTGCATTGATTTTCTCCATAAAGAAATCAGGGATACGACGAGCCGGACTTTTCCCGACAAGCACACCGACAACCTGATGACCTTCGTCTGCCAGCTTCCGCCGGAGAGACAAGGCTTGTGTCAGATGGCCTCTACCCTCCCCTTGTATGATAAACAGCATTTTCATATCACTTCAGCATATAATACAGGTTTTGAAACAGATTCTTCCTCCATATCATACTCTGCCTTATTGTAAGTCAGAATATTCCATTCTCCTTGTTCATTTTCAACCAAAGCGGTCATACTTTCTACCCAATCGCCGGAATTCAGGTAATGAACATTGCCGTACCGGACATTTGCCGCCTGATGAATATGACCGCAGATAATTCCGTCAAGGCGTTTGGCTTGTGTCAGTTTTACCAGTTCCTTTTCAAAATCGGAGATGTAAGAGACGGCACTCTTCACCCGGTGTTTCACATGCTGCGAGAGGGAGAAATAAGGTTTACCATGCTTTTCCCGATTCTTGTTATAAATCTTGTTCAGCCACAACAGGAAAGTATAACCTATATCGCCCAGCATCGCCAGCCAACGCATATTCGTTGTTATCGTATCAAAGATATCGCCATGGGTCACCAGGTAACGTTTCCCGTGGCTGTTCAGCAAATAGTCTTTTACGATAGAGATATTGGAGAACCGGAAAGGAACCAGTTTATCGAGGAAATCATCGTGATTACCACGGATATAAATGATTTGCGTCCCTTTCTTCTCCATCATTTTCATCAGGACTTTAAAGAAATCGGTTTGTGCCTGTTTCCATCGCTTGCCGGATTTCTGAAGTTGCCAGCCATCAATGATGTCACCGTTCAAGATCAGACGGTCGCAGTCAATATGTTTAAGGAAATTGGTTACTTCTTTCGTCCTTGAGTGTTCAGAACCCAGGTGAATGTCAGAAAGCACAACGGTCGGATAAAATTTTCTTAGTTTCATACGTAAGATATTTACACTACACAAAGAAACACAGTCGCTGTTACAGCATTACAACAACCGTATGAAGATGCTTTTTCTTTTTCCACCGTAAATGCTTACATTTGCCCTTTCAAATTAAAACATAATCATTTTATGGATATTAACTCCCTCCCTGAGAGAGCTAAAAAAGTAGAGAAGGAAACAAAGACTTTTTTCAAATCTATCAAGAAGAACCGTCACCGGGAACTGGACGACACGATACATGCCATCCATGAGGAGGTATTCGATTCTATCAATTGCCTGGACTGCGGAAATTGCTGCCGCACACTGGGACCACGCATCACGGACCGTGATATCGAACGTATTGCACAGGCATTGCGTATCAAACCACATGAAGTTGTTCAACGACATTTGCATATCGATGAAGATAAGGAGTATGTATTCCGTTCAATGCCTTGTCCCTTCCTGGGAAGCGACAATTATTGCAGTATTTATGAGGACCGTCCGAAAGCCTGCCGGGAATATCCGCATACGGACCGGAAAAAGTTCTACCAGATACATGCACTGACAATTAAGAATGCAGAAACCTGCCCGGCAGTATTCCATACGTTAGAGCAGCTAAAACAAGAGTTTTAAGGAAAAAGCGACTTGCGATACCAGCTTAAAGAAACAAAAAAGGCATCCCCCAAAGAGGATGCCTTATAGTTAGGTACTAATTTATTAATCAATCTTCTGACTGAGTAGCTTCGTAAGCCTTCAACAGCTTATCCTGTACATCTGACGGTACAAGTTCGTAAGCAGAGAACTTCATTGTGAATGAAGCACGGCCACCGGTAATAGAACTCAAAGAAGTTGAATAGTTGGACATTTCTTTCAAAGGAACTTTAGCCAACAACTTTTCAAAGCCTTTTTCACTGTTCATACCCATAATGATGGCACGGCGTCCTTGCAAGTCGCTCATTACATCACCCAGATAATCACCCGGAACAGAAACTTCTACATCATAAACAGGTTCGAGAATCTTTGGACCAGCTTCTTTAAAGGCAGTACTGAAGGCATTACGACCGGCCAACATGAAAGAAATTTCATTACTGTCTACCGGATGCATCTTGCCATCATAGACAATGATGCGCACATCACGGGCGTACGAACCGGTTAACGGTCCCTGTTCCATACGTGCCATAATACCTTTCAGAATAGCCGGTAAGAAACGGGCATCGATGGCTCCACCAACGATACTGTTAATAAATACCAGCTTACCACCCCAGTCCAAATCAATAGTTTGCGTATCACGTACGCTAATTTTATATTCCTGTCCGCCGAAACGATACATATCCGGAGCCGGCATACCTTCGTAATAAGGTTCCACAATCAGGTGAACTTCACCGAACTGGCCTGCACCACCGGACTGTTTCTTATGACGATAGTCAGCACGGGCAGCCTTTGTAATGGTTTCACGATACGGAATCTTCGGTTCAAGATACTCAATCGGCAGCTTATCATTATTTTCAATTCTCCATTTCAACGTACGCAAGTGGAATTCTCCCTGTCCGGAAACGATTGTCTGTTTCAATTCCTTAGACTGTTCGATAACCCATGTCGGGTCTTCTTCACGCATACGGTTCAGGATTTCCATCATCTTTTCCGCATCCGATTCGTTAACCGGCTTAACGGCACGGCGGTATTTCGGGTCCGGATATTTGATAAAGTCGAATTTATAATCACATCCCTTACCATTCAGGGTATTACCGCGACGTACATCTTTCAGCTTCACTGTTGCACCGATATCACCTGCCACCATTTCAGACACTTCGTTACGAGTCTGTCCGGCTACGGAGAATAACTGTGCGATACGTTCTTTCGAACCACGGTCGGCATTCAGTAAATCGTCTCCTGCTTTTACTTTTCCTGATATCACTTTAAAATAGGAAACCTGGCCGATATGCGGCTCTATAGTAGTCTTAAAGAAGAACAGACTTGTCGGGCCATCGGCTACAGGAGTAACCTCCACGCCTTCGGTCGTTACCGGACGAGGCATCTTGTCGGTGCAAGGAACCACATTTCCAAGGAATTCCAATGTACGGCGAACGCACATATCACGTCCAGCACAAACGCAGAATACCGGGAACATACCGCGGATAACCAAACCGGCACGGATACCGGCACGCATATCGTCTTCGCTCAATGTGCCTTCTTCGAAGAACTTTTCCATCAGCATATCGTCATTTTCGGCAGCTGCCTCAACGAGCGCTTTGTGAAGTTCCATGGCTTTGTCCATTTCTTCTGCCGGAATTTCCAGAACGTCAGGCACACCGCCTTCGGGTTTCCAACGATACATCTTCATTTTCAACACATCGACAACGGCATTGAAAGATGCTCCTGTACTAACCGGATACTGGATAGGAACAATCTTGCTACCGAACTGGTCTCTCAGCTGGGCAATTGTTCCGTCATAGTCCGCTTTATCGTTATCCAACTGATTGACAACGAAGATAACGGGTTTATGAAATTGTTCTGTATACCGGAACTGGTTCATTGTTCCCACTTCCACACCATACTGGGCATTCAACACCATCAGTGCCGTATCGGTAACGTTCAGGGCTGAAACAGCTCCACCGATAAAGTCGTCCGAACCCGGACAATCGATAAAGTTCAGCTTCCTGTCTTGCCACTCAACACTGAAAACGGTTGAGAACACTGAGTATCCATACTCTTTCTCAACCGGGAAATAGTCGCTCACTGTATTTCCTCCGTCTACAGAGCCACGACGTTTTATAACTCCACCCTCGTAAAGCATTGCTTCAGCGAGAGTGGTTTTCCCAGAGCCCGAACTTCCCAAGATAGAGATGTTCTTAATTTCGTTTGTTTGGTATACTTTCATGATATCAGGTATTTTGAGTTTAACAATAAATATCATTACGTGAATTACTCACGAGGCCGCAAATTAGAGAATGTACAGGAAAAAAACAATTATCTGCCCCGTGTTTGAGAACTATGTTATGTAACAGGCCTCTTCTGGGATATTTTTTCGTACCTTTGTATAATAGATATAAATTAAGATTATTACTATGACAACTATGGAATTAAAAGCACGTAAAATGGATCTGGTTGAAGCTCTGATGCAACTGGATAACGAGAAACTGGCTAAAGCCGAGAAGTACATTAAAAAGTTACTATCCGACTCTCCGACCAAAACGTATGATATGCCTTCCGAACTCCTGAATGCATTGTTAAACCGAGCCGAAAATAATAAAAAGAGCGGAAACTATATCGAAGAGCAGGAAATGAGTGACTTCATAAAATCCTTACAATGAAAATAATCTGGGATCCTCTTGTAAAACAACAAATTGAGCAGATATTTAGATTTAACCAGACAACCTTTGGCACTTCCAAAGCCAAACATATTGTAGAATCTATATATCAGCATATTAATCTGCTAAAAAAATTTCCTCTTATGGGAACTATTAAGCAAAATACAACCGATTGGGCTCCACCTTACCGATATTTAGTTGAAAAACATTGTAAAATATATTACACAGTAGATAAAGATGTAATATATGTAGCATTGATTTGGGATACCCGTCAAGACCCTCAAAAACTATGGACAATACTCAAATAATGGCAGGCCTTTATATCCATATTCCCTTTTGTGCAAAACGTTGTTTGTACTGCGATTTTTTCTCCAATACGGAGATGAAGTACAAAGAACCGTACCTTGCCGCCGTGATCCGTGAGTTGGAATTACGCAAGGAGTATACGGATGGCGAACCTGTCGAAACCATTTATTTCGGTGGCGGGACCCCCTCCCAACTGGAGGCGAAAGATTTCGACCGTATATTCAATGCCATCCACCGGCTTTTCGATGTAAGCCATTGTCAGGAAATCACCCTGGAAGCCAATCCGGACGATATGACACCCGAATATGTGGCCTCCCTGCGCTCACTCCCCTTTAACCGTGTCAGTATAGGAGTACAAAGTTTCAAGGAAGAGGACCTTCGCTTCCTGAACCGTCGCCATAACCGGGAACAGGCCTTGCGAGCAGTCGAGTTATGCAAGGAGAACGGTTTATCGAATATCAGCATCGACCTGATATACGGTCTGCCCGGACAGACTGTAAAAGAATGGGAAGCCAATCTCGACACCACTATCCGGCTCGACATTCCACATATCTCCGCTTACCATTTAATATATGAAGAAGGTACGGCTTTATATAAACTAAAGGAAGCCGGAAAGATTTCACCCGTAGAAGAAGAGATCAGCGTGGCCCTTTTCACCTCACTGATAGAACGGCTGACGGCAAACGGATATCAGCAGTATGAAATATCCAACTTTGCACGTCCCGGAATGCTCTCCCGCCATAACAGCTCGTACTGGACCGGCAGGAAATACCTGGGGATAGGTCCGTCCGCCCATTCCTATAACGGAATAAGTCGACAATGGAATATATCCTCACTCCCGGCCTATCTCCGGGGAATCGATAGCGGTTCACCCGACATAGAAGTAGAGGAACTGGATTTAAACACCCGCTACAACGACTTCATTATCACCGGACTTCGTACCATGTGGGGAGTCAGTTTAGTTGAAATTCAAAGACAGTTCGGAAAAGAGAAACTTGCCTACTGTCAAAAGCAGGCAGCCCCTTACCTTAAACAGGGCCTGCTTATTCAAAAGGGCGAAACTTTACTCCTTTCCAGGGAAGGGATTTTTATCTCCGATGGTATCATGAGCGACCTTTTATGGGTCTAATTTTAACAAAACAGCCCTCCGAAACAACGAAATGCGGGGTTATTCGTACAAATTCTGCACATTTTCACGATTTTTGAGAAATAAATTGTACAACATATAAAACTATTATCTATATTTGCCCTGTCAAAAGCAGCAAATAGTGCCATATTTATATATAATATCAGGTTGCAACGGAGCAGGGAAAACAACGGCTTCCTTTACAATACTTCCAGAAATGTTGAAGTGTAAGGAGTTCGTGAATTCCGACGAGATAGCCAAGGGGCTTTCCCCTTTTAATGCAGATAGTATCGCCGTAGCTGTAGAAGCAAGCCGTATTATGTATAAGCGCATCAAAGAACTCATCGCAGCCGGTGAGACTTTTGCAATGGAAACTACGCTCGCCACCCGATCAGTCGCAAACCTGATCAGGGAAGCACAAAGGGAAGGATATTATGTGACATTGTTATATTTCTGGTTGAATACGCCGGATTTGGCAGTGGAACGGGTAAAAATGAGAGTGGCTGCCGGTGGTCATAACATACCGGAAAGTACTATCCGTCGCAGATACGAGGCGGGTATTCACAATCTTTTTGAACTATATATCCCCATTAGTGATTATTGGATGGTAACAGACAATTCTATGTCTCCGATGGAAGTAATCGCCAAAGGATTCAAGAATGAAAAAAAAGAGATATATAATTCGGATATTTACACTAAACTTGAACATCATGAGTGAACAAGAAGTAAGAGAATTTGAAGAGAATATAGTTAAAGGAGCCAATATAGCTTTTCAACGCTTAGTTAACCAGAAAAAGAAAGAAGACGGAGAATTAGTATTCTCACGTAACGGATATATTTTCCGCGTAAAAGCAGCTGAACTTGAAAAAGGCATGTTTTAATTATATCAGAATATAAAAAAAGCGAATGATTGATACAATCATTCGCTTTTTTTATGGCTTTAATCCCATCCCGGATAGCCAGACGTTCACATCCAGCTATCCGGAATTCAGATTTCTTTCCTATTATTCTACCAAATCCATCTCCTCCAGCAGATAGCCGGCTCCGGCATATTTGTCGATCAGGAATAAGACATAACGGATATCGACGATGATACTGCGCTGATAGTCCGGCAAGTACTGGATATCGCCGCCTACACCTTCCCAGTTACGGTCGAAGTTGATACCGATCAGTTCGCCGTTCGCATTCAGGACAGGACTGCCGGAATTACCTCCGGTAGTATGGGTCGTTGCACTGAAGGCTACCGACATTCGTCCGTCGGGCATCTGATAGCGGCCGAAGTCTTTGGCTTCATAAAGCGCTTTCAGGCGGGACGGTACGACAAACTCCCAATTCGTTGAATCTTCCTTTTCCATCACACCGTCCAGAGTGGTCTGGCAGTTATAATAAACGGCATCCTTCGGACGATAGCCTTTCACCTGTCCATAGGTCAGGCGCAGAGAGAAATTGGCATCGGGGAAATTGGCTTTATCCTGATACATTGCCAGCAATCCTTTTACATATTCTTTATGAGCCAACGCATATCCGGAGTCGAAATCGGCCAGGGCGGCATTCAGATTCGCTTTTTCCTCCTGCACGGATTTGGCAAACAAGATCATCGGGTCCTGCTCCAGAGCTTTCACAGAAGGACGCGTTTTAAACTTGTCGAAGTTCTCTTCGCTTCCGTAGATAGATTTATCGAACAGGTAATCGACAAAACGGTCTACATCACCCTTGAATTTCTTGTCAATCAAAGAGAAATAAGCAGGCTGGGACTTTGCGGGAACCAGGCGGCGGTATTCCTTCAGCATGACCTTTGCAATCTTCTTGTCTACTTCCGGGGCATAATCCTTATCGGCGAAACGATGGTAAGCCATATCCAGCAGACGGATTTGTTTCTGTTGCTCGTTGCGGTCTTTTCCCTTCAGGGCATCACTGACGGACTGTACCTCTGTCGGTACTTTTGTAAATTCAATCCCACGCAGGATAGCCTCATCCAGCATCCAGCTACGGAAACGGAGGTCTTTCCGGTCGGAAACTATCTGTTCAAGGGTCGACAAGGCTTCCGGGTAGCTTGATTCGTTATTCTTTTGCGCCCAGGCAATCAGACGGTCTTGTTCTTCTTTTTTTACCTGCTCGAAGTTACGTTTCTTTATTGCCCAGTTGCTTCCGATAGCATTCTTATAGGCATTGGTCGAACCGGCATATTTGCTGGCATACTGGATACGGACAGAAGGGTCTTTCAGCATCTCATCCAACATGACTTCCTGGCGAAGGTTACGGATATTGATACGAACTGTATTGTCTATGTCGCGACGTTCGGCCACCTCCCAGGAGGTATAGTACTTGTTTGTGCGGCCGGGAAATCCCATCATCATGGCATAATCGTCTTCTTCAACACCTTTGACGGAGATTTTAAACCAACGTTTCGGACGCAACGGGACATTCGATTCGGAATATTCCGCCGGATTACCGTTCGCATCGGCATAGACACGGAAGACGGAGAAGTCGCCGGTGTGACGCGGCCACATCCAGTTGTCGGTATCCGCACCGAACTTACCGACAGATGAAGGAGGAGCACCGACCAGGCGGATGTCGGAATAGATTTTCTTCGTGAACATATAATATACGTTACCTCCGTAGAAAGCCTTAATCTCTACTTCCGTACCGGGATTATCCTGCAGGAACTTTTCTCCGACTTTGGCTTTCGCCAACCCGTTCAGGTATTTCGGGGAAAGGAAGTTCATGCTTTGCGGATCTGTATCTTTCTCCAGTTCTTTCTTTACATAATCGGTTACATCTTCTATCTTGTCGATGAAGGTGACGGTCAGTCCGGGGTTCGGTAATTCCTGCTCACGGGTTGTCGCCCAAAAGCCATCGGTCAGATAATCATGCTCCAGCGTACTGTGCTGTTGTATCTGGCCGTATCCGCAATGATGGTTTGTCAGCAACAGGCCGTCCGGCGAAACGATTTCACCTGTACAGCCTCCGCCGAAGATAACGACTGCATCTTTCAGGGATGCGGAATCAGGACTGTAGATATCGTAATCCTGCAATTTAAGTCCCAGCGCCTGCATTTCCGGAAACTTCTGCTGCTGGAGTAACGGAAGCAACCACATGCCTTCGTCCGCAACAGCGGGCAATGACAGGGCGGCGGCCAGAACGGATAATAAGATTTTCTTCATGGTGTTTTATTGTTTAAATTATTATTATTTCTTTGTCCATTGGGAATAGGGTTCCTTAGTCAGCATCGAATTATAATATCTACGGTCTCCACTGACCTCTTCCCCTATCCAGTCGGGTTTCTCAAACGGTTCATCTTCGGAAGCCAGTTCTATTTCGGCCATAACCAGGCCTTCGTTAGCTCCGTGGAAGACATCGACCTCCCAGGTATGTTTGCCGACGCGAACCAGATGGCGCACTTTGTCGATAGCTCCCGGTTCACAGAGGGTCAGAAGCTGTTCGGCATCCGGCAAAGGAATCTCCTGCTCAAACTCGTAACGGCTCAGGCCTTTATCATCGGAAGGGCCTTTAATGGTAAGAAAACCTTTCTCACCTCTTATACGGATACGCACCGTACGACCGGGCTGCGAACAGATATAGCCCTGCACGATACGCTGGGAATCGCAGACTTCTTTAGAGAAGTCTCCCTTTACAATGAATTTCCTTTCTATTTCGGTTGCCATAGCTTGTTGCTGTTATAAACCGGAGCTAATACCTTTTTCCTCAGCAGGGAAGTTGTTGCCGACGACGTCGGCAATATTGTCGACACTGTCAGCAAAATTGTCGACGCTGTCGGCAAAGCTTTCGACACTGTCGGCAACAGATTTCCTGCAAGGGTAAATAAGATTTACCCGGTTGTTATCGCCTGTTTATCAGGAGGTAATTCTTATTTGATAGTCACCATAGTGGCACCAAAACCGTATTCACGGAAAGATGCATCCTGATAATAGTATTGTTTGTATCTTGTTTTCAGTTCCTTTTCTATCGCTTTACGCAGAACGCCATCCCCTTTGCCATGGATAAAGACAATCTTTTGTCCTTTATGATTTGCGTACTTACCCAGTATTTCATGAAATTTATCCAACTGGTAGGTCAGCATATCCGCGTTGCTCAATCCGCTTGTATTGTCCAGCAGTTCCGTGATATGCAAGTCGACTTCCAATACGGCGCTGTCCGATTTCTTCTTCACGATAGTCTGGGGAGCACGGCGGTCTTCCTGTACTTTCTGATACATCGCCTCTTTCAGGTCAGCCGCAGAAACAAGCAATTCCCTTTCCGGCACGTCGTTGCGAACGATGGGATATACCATTGCGTCTTCCTCGAAGAAATCGTTTTCCATAAAACAATGCTGCTTATAGAACTTGACCGTATCGAGATGTAACTCAACGGAGATGGAGTTCTTCAGGGAATAAGGCTTATCCTTCTTGAAAGCAATCAGCTGCACGCATATCCGTTCGAGGTCGTTCAGGTCTTCCTTGCCGAATTCTTCCAGGAAGATTTTCGTATTCGGTTCTATCAGGCCATTGTAACGGCTGACCCAGCTGTTGTTATGGCGGTTCATATAGTTGAAGAACAGATAGTAGTTGCTGTCGTTGACGAAATAGGCTTCATAACCGCTTTGCTGCATGACCTTTGTCGGTTCGAGCGGAAGATAAACCAGGTAGATATTCATCCGTTCCCCCTCGGCTGTTTCTTCAATTTTCACTTCCTCCTGTTTCGGCTGCGGTTTAGGAGCCGACTGTTGCACCTGCGGTTGCGGCTGTACTTTCGGACGGTTCGAACTATGCACCTGCATCTCATTCTCTCCGCCAACCACAACGCATTCACGAATCAGCGCCGGAATGTCGAATCCGTCTTCATCTTCCACCAGTACCTGGTCTTTTCCTTTAAAACCACGCACGATACCGCCTCCCGTTGTATTCAGGAAGCGAACTTTATCACCTACCTTTATATTACTCATAGCTTTTGTCGTTTATATTTCGTATCGACAAAGATACTTCATTATACCATAATATCATACAAATTTGTACTTTTGCACCCGGGTTCAACAAGAATGTGCCTGATAAACAGAGATAGCAATGGTTACAAAAACTCAACAGATAAGTATTGAAGATTATAATTATTCGTTGCCTGATGAACGAATCGCCAAGTTTCCCCTTCCCAAGCGGGACGAGTCCAAATTGTTACTTTACCGTGACGGAAAGGTCAGCGAAAGCGTCTTCAAGCATATTACGGATTATCTGCCGGAAGGCTCACTGATGGTATTCAACAATACCCGCGTAATCCAGGCACGACTGTTATTCCAGCGTGCAACAGGGGCACAAATCGAAGTGTTCTGCCTCGACCCAGCCGCCCCGCACGATTATGAACTTATCTTTCAGCAGACAGAAGCATGTAACTGGATTTGCCTGATAGGGAATGCGAAAAAATGGAAAGAGCCGGTTCTTTCCCGGGAAATTACCGTCGCTGGCCAAACGGTCAGACTATCTGCCGAAAAAGTGCAGAGTTACGGAGAGACGCACCATGTACGTTTCAGTTGGGATGGCGGTTTCAGCTTTGCCGAAGTATTGGATGCCGCGGGAGAACTTCCGATACCTCCGTATCTTCACCGGAAAACAGAAGAAAGTGATTTAAAGACTTATCAGACTGTTTACTCCAAAATAAAAGGTTCGGTTGCCGCACCGACAGCCGGACTTCATTTCACACCGGAAGTACTGGCCGACCTGGATGCCAAAGGTTTCGGCCGTGAAGAGCTGACGTTGCATGTCGGGGCCGGGACATTCAAACCGGTCAAGAGCGAGACGATAGAAGGGCACGAGATGCATACCGAATATATCTCCGTGCGCCGCAGCACCATCGAACGGGTGATGCAGAATTTCGGCAAGATCATTGCAGTCGGCACGACTTCCGTCCGCACGCTCGAAAGCCTGTATTATATCGGCGTCACGCTTGCCACCCATCCGGATGCGACTTCCGAAGAGCTGGTTGTCAGACAATGGATGCCGTATGAAGACGCCAATAACCGTCTGACACCGACCGAGGCTTTGCAAAACATACTCGATTATCTGGACAAACACCAGCTGAATACGCTGATTACAGCCACGCAGATTATCATTGCCCCGGGATATGAATTCAAGATTGTAAAGGGAATCGTCACCAACTTCCACCAGCCGAAAAGTACTTTGCTGCTGTTAATCTCAGCATTCGTAAAAGGCGATTGGAAGAACATCTATGATTATGCCCTGGGACATGATTTCCGCTTTTTGAGTTACGGGGATAGTTCGCTGCTATTATAATAATGAATCCCGGTCCGGGCAATATCCTATCAATCCGTTCGTTATTACATAATATAAAGATTATCCGGTGATGAATAAGAAGATTACTCCCTATATACTACTGTTTTTAACCGCATTACTGCTGTTTTCCTGCAAATCGGCGAAGCTGAGCGATGCAGAAGAGAAGCAGCGGATTGGTGAATACTTTGAGGCGGCGGCTATTTACCGGAAAGTGTATACGAAAACGTCTCCGCAGAAACGGGATCTACGCGGGTATATCGCCTACCGGATGGCTGAATGTAACCGGCTTATCAATAACACTCCGAGGGCAACCAGTGCTTATATGAATGCGCTGCGCTATGATTATCCCGACAGTATCGTGAGCCTGCGCCTGGGACAGATGTACCAGAAAAGCGGAAAATATATGGACGCCATACGCCATTACAACGATTTCCTGTTATTAAACCCGGAAAGCCAACTGGCCCTCAACGGTATCAAAGGAAGCGAACTGGCCCCACAATGGAAACAAAACCCGAACCGTTATATCGTTAAGCGGATGGAGAAATTCAACTCCCGCCGCGGCGAATTCTGCCCGATGCTTTACGGTGAGAAATACGACCAGCTCTACTTCACCTCTTCCCGTACACCGAAAGGAGCCAACAAAGACAAAGACGAAACGATCAGTGCCATCACCGGCCAGCGAAACAACGATTTCTTCCTGGTCAAACAGGATGAACAGGGCAACTGGCTCGCCCCCGTCGAACTGGAAGATGAAGTAAATACCGAATTTGATGAAGGAACCCCTTCTTTCTCGAAAGACGGCAACACCATGTATTACACCTATTGCGCACAGGACCCGGAAGGACCGCGGACGTCAGAAATATATGTATCCACCCGCAGCAGCGCCAAATGGGGAAAAGGGACGCGTGCCAGCATCGTGAAAGACTCGGTTACCGCCCTGGGACACCCGGCAGTCTCGCCCGACGGAAAATACCTGTATTATGTATCGGACGCTGTCGGCGGTTTCGGAGGAAAAGATATTTTCCGCTCCCGGCTCGTAGGCAATGACTTCGGCCCCATGGAAAACCTAGGGCCGGACATCAATACACCCGGCGACGAAATGTTTCCGTACGTACGCGACTCCGTCACACTCTATTTCGCCTCCAACGGCCATCCGGGCATGGGCGGACTGGACCTGTTCAAAGCAACCCAGGACAGCACCGGCAAATGGCATGTCGAGAACCTGAAAGCACCCATCAACTCGATGGGTGACGATTTCGGCATCACCTTCGAAGGAGATAAGGAGAAAGGCTTTTTCAGCTCCAACCGCAATGACGCCCGCGGCTACGACCACCTGTACTCATTCGAGCTTCCTGTCATAACCATCTTTATCGAAGGTATCGTGTCTGATGTGGACGAGAATCCGATTGAAGACGCAACAGTCCGCATCGTCGGAAAAGACGGGCTGAACGAAAAAGTACTGGCAAAAAAAGACGGTACCTACCGTGTAGAACTGGAACGTGATATCCGTTACGTAATGATGGCAAGCGCCCGCGGTTACCTCAACCAGAATTTCGAACTGAAAACCGGACCGGAAGAAAAGAACGAGACGTATATCGTAGACTTCTACCTCTCTCCGATAAGCAAACCGGTAGTTATCGAAAACATCTTCTATGACTTCGACAAAGCGACCCTGCGCCCTGAATCACAGAAGGCACTGGATGAAATGATTAAGATGCTGAACGATAACCCGAACGTAACAATCGAATTGGGAGCGCATACTGACCGTAAAGGAAGCGACCAGTATAACGAACGCCTGGCACAACGCCGTGCCCAATCAGTAGTGGATTACCTGATAGCAGGAGGTATCGAAAAAGAACGCCTGGAGGCCAAAGGCTATGGCGAAAGCGTACCGAAAGTTATCAATAAGAAGATGGCAAAGAACTACGATTTCCTGAATGAAGGAGATGTATTGACGGAAGAGTTTATCCTGACGCTGACTCCCGAACAACAGGAAATAGCAGACCAGATAAACCGCCGCACAGAATTTAAAGTACTAAGAACAAACTATAACCTGTTCTAAAAGTCGTTATTCCGTTTTACTCTTCGCCAGCACTTCAGAAAAAGAGATGGGCCAGTCAATCGCGCTCATCAATGTTTCGAAAACCAGGCGGTAATTAAGCGGAATAACCATATACTCTGAATACAGGTCACATACGGTCAGTGCCAGCATCATCTTGATGTTGTAATGCGCCCCTTTCAGGACTACCAGGCTTTCCAGGACCGAAGTATCCCGTGCCTTCTCAAAATCCTGCTCCGTCAAAAGGATTTTATTCTGCAACTGTTGATAATGGGGACAATCAGATACGGAGGCATAGCCATCCGTTCCTTCGGCGATATCCAGTAAAACACGGCAAACAGCAATCCGTTCTCTTTCTTTTGGGTTCATACGTCAATCAAGCCGCCCCGTTTCCCTCGTTTGGCATTTTTATATCATAAAGAAGCGTGGAAACTGTTAATCCATTATTCGGAACTGAGGTATCGCCAAACACCCATCGAACAAATAATAAGACAACAGCCCACGCTCTATTCTACATACAGGAGTATATATAACAAGCGTGAGCGTTCAGTTGTCTATCATCTTTGTCCGACTAGAAACTTGGCGATTTTCAGTTCCAAAGATAATATCTTAAACGCTTACATATCGTTCCCAAGGAGAGCAACCGAAACTCAAAGGACGGCTTCCCCATTGAACGAAGCAAAGATAGCTAAAAGCAAGAATATATATTCTTTGCAAAGAATTATTAACAAGAAAAAAAGATATACCAAAAGGATATTACCGGACGCAGACGACGCAGAAAGCGCAGAATAACGCAGACTTATTAATAAAAATAGTATCTGCGTTATTCTGCGCTTCGTCTGCATTCCTTACTACAAACTGGAACTACTTACTCCACCGTAAACTTATAGATACATTCACTGAGGTACTTTTCTCCCGGATTAAGCACTACACTCGGGAAATCCGGATGGTTGGGTGAATCCGGATAATGCTGTGTTTCAAGACACAAAGCACCACGATGCGGATATAAGACACCATGTTTTCCGGTATCTTTTCCATCCATGAAGTTTCCGGTATAGAACTGGATACCCGGTTCATTGGTATATACTTCCAGAGCGATACCGCTGGTCGGAGAATACGCCTTGGCTGCCAGAACATTCTTATCGCCGTTTGTATTCAGCACCCAGTTCAGGTCATACCCACGCCCGAACTGCAATTGCTGGAACGGGTCGTTAATCTGTTTGCCGATAGCTACCGGAGTACGCAAATCCAGCGGAGTACCATCAACAGGACTGATACCTACGGGAATCAAAGTGCTGTCAACCGGAGTGTAGTTGTCTGCATTAATCATAACCAACTGGTCCAACACATCGGAACCGGGAACACCGGAGAGATTGAAATAACTATGGTTTGTCAGGTTCACAACCGTCTTCTTGTCGGTTGTTGCTTCATATTTGATACCGACAGCATTGTCATCCGTCAATGTATAAGTAACCTTGATATCCAGATTTCCGGGGAAGCCGGCTTCACCGTCTTTTGAAAGATAAGTTAACTCCAGCGCCTGGTCGTTCAGCTGCTTAGCATCCCACATGCGAGCGTGATAACCCTGCGGACCACCATGCAGGCAATGCGCACCGTTATTTTGAGGAAGCGTATATTCAATATCATCCAAAGTAAACTTACCCTGATTGATACGGTTTCCGTAACGTCCGATCAAAGCACCATAGTTTCCGTCCGACTGCACATACTGCCCGATATTATCATAACCCAGCACAACATCGGTCATTTTTCCATTCTTATCCGGAACCATTACAGAAACCAGGCGTCCACCGTAGTTTGTAATACAAGCCTCTGCCCCATTCTTATTCTTCAACACATACAAGGCGGTCGGCTTACCTTCCACTTCCGATACAAAATCAGACTTCATTAACCCGGAGAGTGTAGCCTCTTCTCTTTTTTCGCCGCATGACAGCAATAAACACATTGCCATAACAGCCATACATAGTCTTTTCATTTCAAATTGATAAATTAAAGTGTTTGTTGGATATAGGGCAAATATACGCCATTCTAGTCAGAATCTCCTTCATCCTCCGAATAATAATATCTTTTAACGAACCCGGAACTTCATCGTCTGTACACCTTGTTCTCCTTCGACTCTCAAGGAATAAATTCCAGCAGGAAGGGAGGACAGGGAAACGGTTTCTCCCGGACGGGCAGAATAGTAGACCTGTTTTCCACTCATTGCATAGACTGTCAGGTTTTTGTAATTACCATTCAGATACAGGATATTGTCAACGACGGAAATCAAATCGGATGGCAATTGTACTTTTTCTGTTGAAACCGGGTCTTTATAGATCAGTTCCACACTTTGCACCGATAAGGTATTATTCTCCTTTATCAGGCTGCGATTACGGTAATCGGCACTGGATATGGTTATATTCATCTTCTCCGGGGTTTCTTCCGACAGGTAGTCGACAGGTACCGAGATACGCGTCCAGTCGGATAACTCGTCTTTTATTTCAAATTCAGCTTTACCGATCAGGGTAACAGAACCATTCTCCGCCAGCACGTCTTTCTCATTATCGATCAACTCTTTGCCATCCGGACTTTGGGAAACGACTGTTCCTTTCCAGAGATAAAGGACCATCCAGGCAGTTTCTTCCGCAACGACTTTACGTTTGAATACGCCGACAATAGAATCTGGACGATGGGTAAATTCTATTCCTCCGGTTGTTCCTCCGTCACTCTTGGATATATCCGAAATATTGGCATATACCCAGGGAGTTCCCAGAGAGATATAAGCCGGTGCATTCGACCCGATTCCAAACAAACCGACAAACTGGTTAGTCAACTGCACGGAGCCATCCGAATTGCGGGTTACCAACTCTTTCTTTACACCCATCTGACTGACATTCGATGCCTTCCAGAAAGCCGGTTGCTTGCCGACTCCATTATAGCCGGTCTCCCATTCAGCAGAGAAATCGCCATTGGGAACAGACTGGGCACTCACATAACTAAAAAAAGCCGCTCCGTTAATAATCAGGACACAGCACAAAATCCTTAGTAGAAATTTACTCATAATACATTACTTTATAGTGGTTTACAAGGCAAATATACAAAAGCCCCCCGGAATAATATCCGAGGGGCTCCGATTTTTTATCCACTTCCCGAAAGGGAGACAGGAAATATTACTTCTTAACGATCTTCACAGTCTTCGCTTCACCATTCGTCAGGACGATCCGTACCAGATAGTAACCGCTACGTAACTGGCTCAGGTCGATAACCTGCTCAGGATTCCTGAACAATTTCTGAAGTTTACCGGATGCGTCAATCACATAGATTGCTTCTACCGGCATTTCGGAAACGACTGTCGCATTGTATTCTACGATTGTAGGATACAAACCGACACCTTGTAAAGTGATCGACTCATTGCCTACTGCGCCCATCTTCACATTGAAAGTCACAGAATCACGATGTGACAAGTGGTTTGTAGATTCCGGTATAGTGATATATACCTTGGTTACACCTTCGGATTTACCGATAACGTGTACGCCTTCTACATGGTTACGCAGGCCGGCAACATCAATATGCTCAGCAGCGAAAGATATCTTCGCCGGAGATTCGCAGTTCGCATACAGCAGAACGGAATCACCAACTGTAATCGTTGTCGATTCGACTGAGAACTGTAATCCGGCTGCTGCTTTCGCTATATTCAACTTGCCAGGAACCAGTGTCACGGCGTAGTTGTCTTCATCCGAACTCAGACAGTCGATAATCAGATCGTAAGTGCCGGCATTGACCGGTTTCACATTCGTTTTCACCGTGTAAAGGAAGTTCAGGGCATCCGGATTATCGTTACCGACGAAGCCTTCATATACAGGTTTAAATTCCGGTATTTCATCACCGTAAACGATGTTGACGGTTCCGGCACTGATCTTCAATAAAGCCTTCGATACAGAAAGTGTTCCCGTACCTCCTACGATTGTATAGTTCGCACCCGGATCGCCACCTTCTACATACAATGTATAACTACCAGCACCGGTTATGTCGCCGGAAACTTTTACAGAAGGAGCAGAAGCCGCCTTGAAGTCATCGCTACCGATAAAGCCGGAATAAGTATATTCGAATGTAGACGGCAAAGCCTCGCCATAAGCAATCAGTGCATCCTTCGGTTTCACATATACTTCACGCGGATTGATCTGCATCTTTTCCTTGCGGACAAGCAGTTCGGAACCGTTATGTTTCACAAAGATGGAGATGTTATAGATTCCCGCATCGACCGGCAGATCGTAATCACCGTTATAAGTGACAATCGGAGTGTATTCGGTAATACCCTTCAGATCGGTCAGTTTTACATCGGCAGCTTTACCTTTACCATCGTAATCAAAGACCATATTACCCAATACAACATTATAATCTGCTTCGTTTTTCAGGCGTACTACTTTAAATACTTCCGACTTCAACGCTTCTTCCTGTCCGGATTCAGCATTGTAGCGGGCGGTAATGGTAACACCGTCGTTTTCTGTCAGCGCTTTTGCACGCAGATACCAGATGCTTTCCACCTTCTCTACCTGGATCAGAGCCGGATCGGATGATTCGTAAATAATCTGTGAACCTTCGGCAATCACGGTCGATCCTTGTTTTACAACGGCATTCAGACGAACCAGGTCACCCACGATCAATTCATTCTGTATCGGAGTCCAAACCATGACATAACTATTATCCGGATACACCTGATAGCGCGCCTTTCCTACAATTGTAATTTCGTAGTTCGGATTTTCCTTGTTGATATCAGTGATACCAGTCAGTTCATAGGTGCCTACCGGTAAAATACCCGCCGGACGGTTATTTAGAACCAGGTTCTTGATACGGTTTCCGACAGCTACGGTAGCAGTCGAATCCAGGCTGTTAGCCGATTCGTCGAGCTTGAAGCCTTCGTAAGAGATAAACTCTTTCTGAACTTCCGCCTTATTAAATTCAGGATCGGCTGAACCGTATGCTCTCTTGATTGTATCCAGACGGATGATCAACGGAGCTTTCGCCACTTCCAGGCGGACACTGTCGTTGGTCATTGTTCCGGGAACCAGCGTGTTCATAATCAACTTATAGTTACGGTCCTTTGCCTGGAACGGAGGCTGGATGGACTTATCTTCGGTAACCACCTTGATATGCAGTGTGTCGTTGTAAGAACCTGCATGCAACGTATTATCGGCAGCAACTGGCTTAACAACAACTTTCGGCATGAAGTCGATGATATCGTCAGGAGTTGTTGTTGTCTGATATTTCGCATCGAAGATGGCTAAGCCACGCTTTTTGTCAGCGTCATTCGGTTCGAATGTCCAGGTCGTATCCTTATCGGCTTCACCATATACACGGTCAACAATTACTTTCCATATAGCCAGCGGACGCTGGTTGATAAGGAACGAACCGTCAACGGTTTTGAATGCGTAGTTCAATGAAGATACTTTGTCGATGTTATCCACTTTGGCAACATACAGGCTGTCTTCTTTCTGATTCGGTTTCTCACGCTTCAGGTTCACCTCGGTCTTTTCAGTCGCTTTCTTGCCTTCATAATCGAAGTATCCGGCAAGCGGAGCTACTTTGAAACCTTTGTCGCCTTCGGCTGTCGCAGAAATATAATTTACTGCCTCAGCTGTTTTCGAGAATGCATAAGAAAGAGCTACAGCAGCAGGCTTTTCCGCTCTCTTCTTCAACCAGAAGTATCCGTCGGGATTCGGTTCACCATAAATTTTCTGCATAACCTTTACATTCTTATCGTCGATAGGTACTTCCTGGTAAGCATCAAACACAGTGATTGTAATCGTATCTTTCTTCACTTCGTATTTACCCGCAGCGATAGCTTGGATATCGTAGTTTGACAATCGATAGGCAGCCTGAGTTACTGAAGCCTCATTCAGTTCATAACTGTATGTTCCTACGTCACTCTTCGGTTTATTCACAGCAGCAGAAATAGCCGTATGAGTTACAGCCAGGTTATCTCCCTGGAATAAACCTTCCAGCGTCTGTTCGTTTTTCAGTACCCCTTCGGTAATAACGAGTTTACTACCGGGAACTGTTGCGATATTTGCATCGTCATACAAACGTGCACTGTCGGGAACAGCCAATGTCAAAGGTGACTTCTTTACAGTCAATAAACCTCTATCGGGCCAGCTATTCGACCATACCTGCAAATCCAGATTATAGTTAGCAGCCTGTCCACCGGCCAATTCGATTACATAGGTACCGGGAACAGAGTTTTTATCTGCTCCCGAATAAGAAACCGTAGGCAATACATTAACCTGTGAATTCGTGAAAATAGCCTCCGTTTCATCATTTACGAACCCGCTGAACACAAAGTCTTTGGCAGACCAGGGAGTCGCCGGGTTTTCGTCTCCGTAGAAACGGCTGGTGTCTTTGGCTGCAATGCTCAATGTAGCCTTATTCACTGTCAATGTTCGAGTTATAGTAGCATCATTCCGATTACTGGTAAAGAAAACTACATTCTCACCATTTGCCGTATAGCTAAAATAATCCGAAAGATTATCGGCTACAAACCCAAGAGCCTGTCCGCCTCCGACTGTCGGCGTCGCAGAAAATTTCAATACACTGGCTACGGTAGCACCGTCCTTGAAAGATACGGTTCCATTCAAACCGCTGGTCGTACCGTCCTCTGCTTTCACATACAGATAACTAAAACTACTACCTGTCAAGCCGGCATCGGAAACAACCGTATTCATGTCCTGTCCATACGTCATCGTTACCGGATCTGCGGCATTGAAACTTACATATATGGTATCGGGAACAGCCGTTTGCGCCTGCATGATACCGCCTGAAACAAGCATCAGGGGAAGCAGCATAAGCTGCTTCCTCGATGTTAATATTGATTTAATATATTTCTTCATACTAAATTAGTTTTACAGGTTACTTCTTAATGATCTTCACTGATTTGAAGGTTCCGTCTTCCAATGTTACATTGAGCAGATAGATACCTGATCCAAACGATGACAGATCAATAACAGATCCCGGTTTGCGAATTACTTTCTGTAACGTACCGTTCATCAACAGCAATTCAACTTGCTTGATTTCAGAAGGAGCGGCCACTGTTACAGAATGGGTAAACAGTCTCGGATATACTTCGATGTAGTCTGTTACTGTGATCTTTTCGTTATCGACAGACAGATATTCGTCGTCTACAAGGAATGTTACCACTACAGGTTCAGCTGCGTTATAGTTCTTGTTACCATGCTGCATAGCTGTAACCGTTACGGTTCCGGAAGTAACCGGAGTCAGAATCCATGCATCTCCAATCTGGTTCACATAGGCTACTGCATCGTTAGACGAATTGAATGTTACAGGAAGTTTACTTGAAGCAGAAGCGGTCAGAATAACATCTCCACCTTCTACGTCGATCACGCTTTCCGGATTCCATGTAATCTTCTGCGAAGCGGCGATAACAGAATATTTACCGTCCACGTAAGAAACTTCGTAGTTGTCTGAAGTATAGTTATCAGAGAATGTGATCGGATAAACTCCTGCATCTGATGTTCTTGTAACAGTCGAGCTGATACGCGGAGCGAAACCAATATCTTTCAACGTCTCACCTTTCACGAAACCTGTAGCTGTATAAGTCAGTTCTTCCAGCTCCTTGCCGTAAACCGACTCCTTATTATCTGCCAGGATCGTCAAAGCAGCTTTGCTGACTTTCAGGAATCCGGAAACATAAGTAACCACATAATTACGACCGAAGTCCTGTGCCGAATACGGAGTCAGTTTATAAGAACCGGCCTTGCCGTTGTATGCTTCAATACGTACAACCGGAGCCTGTCCCACCTTGAAGTCTTCGCCATTCAGGAAGTCATTCTTATTGTAATCGTAAGCATTCGCATAAGAAGGCAATTCATTGCCGTACTTAATGTCGAAACTGCGGGCAGTTACGGTAACAGCTTTCGGAGCAATCACCATCTTATTCTTAGCAGTGTAAGCATAAGTGACAGAACCAAGTGTAGCCTTCACCGTTACAGTATATACGCCGGCATCTGTCGGAGCATCCTGTGATGACGGATAAGTTGTCGGTACCGAACCCAGCTGGTCACCTTCATAATAGATACTGAAGTCTTTCACTTCTTCACCTGTTTCTACGTCGGTCACCTTCACGCTGACAGTTCTCGGATTGCCATCGTAAATACTTGTTACGTTGGAAACGATCACGTTTACTTTAGCTGCGTCACCTTCCGGAGCGATCACTTTGATCGTACCTGTTACAGGAGTTGCATCTTCGTATGTATCGTCACCGTCTGCATATACCGTGATGGTTACATAATCGTCGCCTTCCGTACGTACATGACCTGTTACAGCATACTTGCCTCTGGCAACTTCAGACAGGATAACACGTTCGCGATCGTTGCCCGACAGTTCATAACGGATATCATTGATAGACGGCTTGCCGTCAGCTTCCGATTTCAGGTAAGCGGACAACTCAACAGTTTCACCAACCGGTATGACCAGATTACGCTGGTCTTCCGGCCAGATGATCGTACGACGGATCTTGTCGATAGACAATGTTCCGTTTTCATGCGTTACCGTATAGTTGCGTGCAACACCTTCTGTCGTGAAATAGATATCATAAGAACCACGTGAATCAGATTTTGCATCCGTAGCGATCTTCGGCATTACCGAGAATACGTCTGCCAGATTTTCATATTCATTATTCTTCAAACCGATATATTCGATTTCAAGATCCGGGTTACCACCGCCATACGGACGGCTATAACTCTTCGCACGTACTGTCAGCGGAGCCTTCGTAACCGTCAGACCTGCATTAACAATAGTAGCACCTGTAATATCGAAATTCGTTAGCAATGCTGCGATCTGTGCGGCAGCCGAAGAAGTCAGACGTAATTCATACGTACCAACGTCTGTTTTCTTATTAACACCCGACAAATCCAACCAACTTGTACGGTTCACATTTTCTGCATTCAGCAATTTGCTGATCTCTGCCTGGAATGCGTCAGATAATTCACCTGTCACAGCGGCATAAACGTCGGCATCTATTGCATCTTCCCCATATTCACGGGTTACAGAAAGAGTGATAGTCAAATCTGCTGCTGTCAACGGAGCCGGAGTCACAGTTACTTTTGCCTGCGTTTCGCTGGCGGTGAACTTAACACCGATAACCGGAGTAAGCATCTCTTTCACCATTGCATCGACTGCACGGATCTGATAGTCTCCTACCGGAGCATCAGCTGCGTAGACACTAACCTCACTCGGCAGAAGCGTTTCGAACAAGTCAATTACATTCTTGTCTGCCAGCAATTTTGCAGCAGTCAGCTTCGGTTCTGTTGCAAATACAAGTTTTGCATTCAGGTCGGAGTCTTTTGTTACCTCTGTACCATATACTTTTGTATACGTATCCTTTGCAGCTTTCACTTCTACGGTTGCCGGAGTCACTTTGAGGTTAGCCAGATCGGTATCCAGCTGGATTTCAAAGTTACCGATAGCAGCCTTCAAAGTAGAAGCGTCTATGATACGGAGTTTGAATGTTCCCTGAGTTACATTATTTTTGATTGAGTCAACCAATACACTGTTCAACGTATTGCCGTGGAACTGAAGTTTATCGTTGCGGTACAATGCCCAGTGCAGTTTATTCGTACTGAACAGCTTATCCCAACGGGCTTTCGTCATTGCAGCGGTCGGTGTTTCCGGATCTTCCACCAGGGAAACCAGGCTAAAACCATAATCATCAGCCGCCAGCGTCAGGTTAGTCAGATCATAAACAGGGGCACCGCTCATAATCGTCCAGATACCCTTAAGCTCTTTTTCGTTGAATGTCACCACAACACCCGGAGCTACGACTTTCACAGCCTTAACGGCAGTAATAACCTCGGTATCAGGTTCTGTTGTAACTTCCGCACCCTCAATTGCATAAACGAAGGTATAGTCGGCAGATGTCAGTTCTACCGTATAGTCATATTCGCCGATTACCGGATTCTGTTTATCCAGTTGAGCTTTGGCTGTCACCAGGTCGACAACCAATGTATAGTCACTCTTGATCTTACTTCCGTTCAGAGCCACGATATCATCATAGATCTGCTGAACGATCTGGGCTTTTGTCGCCTTACCGAAGGTGAACACAGCTTTCGCTGCAGTTTCTTCTTCAGCTGTTGCAGCCAGATAAGTAGGCAAAGTAATAGTCAGTTTACGTTGACCGATCTGCACAGAATTCTGTACGTTATGGAAGTTGCTTCCGAATTGATTGTCAAGCAGGAAGTTTGACAACAATGCCGGGTCGAGCACATCCACCCTGTAACCGTAATCACCGTTCTTCGGCATCGTTTCCGTTGCTTCAGCCTGACAATCAGCTGTTGTCAGCATTACCTTGAAAAGGTCGGCCGGATTTTCAAAACAAGCATAACTACTCAACAAACCTTCGTTGGCAGCCAGGAACTGACTGAGGATGTCTGCTTCGATAGCAACCTTGCGTTTTCCGTAACGATAAGAGATATCCGTCGGGAAAGTGAATACAACCGGAGCTGCATTTACGACCAATGTCTTCGCACCGGTTTCTCTTATTTCGATATTATCAGTTACCTTCTGAACGAATGCAACCGAATAAGTATATGTCTTAACAGCGGTTGTTCCTTCTTCTTCTATATTATTAATAGTAACGGTGAAACTCTTCAGAGGCTTAACACCCGTCTTTGTTACCAGTTCAAAAAACTCTTCGTTTGCCGGGTCTTCCAATACAGCCTTCTTTACAGAGTCAAGTAAAGCTACTTTTGTATTGATATCCCTATAAGTCACATTTACTTCCGGCAAAGTGAGCGTACGTTTCGCTTTCACGATGCGGAGAGCCAGTTTCGCAATTACATCATTACCGTCTTTAGTCAGATGGATACTGCTTGGTGCTGTATAATTTAATGTATAGTATTCCGAGAACTGAGTATTTGAACTTGTCACCACTTCGTAACCATACAAGTCGGAAACCTGCGGATAGCTTTCACCGGCAATACGCACCGGGACATCGCCTGTAGAAGTTTCGTTGTTGATCAGATAGGTCTTCACGCCCCAGTTATTCAGGTCGGGAACCGTTACACGGTCAGCACCCGGAGTCAGTCTGAAGTCACTCAGCAGAGCCAGTGCATACTCATCGGCCGTCTGTCCGAACGGACGTTCCCACAATGGCAGTTGCACATTGATCGGAAGCGGATATTCAGCCAGCGACTGGCCGTTATCGGTCAACCGTACGGAACGGAGATAAGTAGCTGTTGTATAACCGAACAATTCTATCGGGATGATAAGACCTCCATCTTCATTCGTTACTTCAATCTTCTGAATATTATCATTCGGATTGAATACTACCGTATAAGAGTAAAGATCTCTACCGATTGCCGGCACCAATGTTACGCTGGAAATATAAGCCCCCTTCATATCCGGGTTCTTCAAAAGCAGGTCAGCCATGATCGCTTTTTCGATCATTTCATTGGAAGCGCCTTCTTTCTTGAACTCATATTTGTAAAGTTTCACTTTTGCGATCGGACGCGGCGTGATATTTACTGTACCTTCAAACGTTGTCGGGCTATGCGGCTGTCCGTTCACTGTTACTTCAGAGAACAGGGCATCCAGGTCTCCACTTAACGTTACCCGGTAAGTAGCCGTACCCATATTTTCCCTGATACGGGAGTTCGTGATCTGTACATTTTCTATGTACTCAATATTGTACGGATTTGCCATATAGATATATTCGCGAACCTTATCCGCAACCTGTTCCCGGGTCATATCCTTCACATACTGAACGGTATATTCACCGAATGTAAAATTGATCGCCGGACGGGGAACGATAGCAATGCTTTTAGAATAAGTGATCTCGATTGTCGTACCTTTATCAACGATATTGATCCGCTGATTAGTCGGAATTTCTATTTCCTGCAAGGTTGCGCTCTTCGTGATGATGATCTTATAACCGAACGAATCGTCTGTTTCCGCTATCGCATTTTTATTGCTCAGGTCATTATTGATCAAACGAACAACGAACGTTTCATTTCCTAAAACGCCGGCATTACGAACCAACAGATCGCTCTTGATACGGCGGATGACCGCATTCGGCAGCATATCTTTTTCGTAGTCGATCTGATAGTTACCCGGATAAATCAAAGAATGGGTGGTTGGCAATGTTGTTACGAATAACAGAGAGTTACTAAACGTACAAACATTTCCATTTACAACCAGATTAGCAGATGAGACATTCCCATTTGTTACAAAATTCAAATTTGTCTGAGCCAGATCACCCTGGACTGTCACTTTATAACCCAGATAGGTGTTATCTGCCATACCGGAAGATACCGTACCACCAGTTACCTCAACCAGAGGAACCAGGTTCTGGTCCACCATCTCCGGATTAATATCCTGAATCAGACGTTTCAGCATCGTAGCCGTAACAGTGTTATCTGCATAGTCGCCAATACGGATCGGGCTTGAAACAAAATCTGGTAACTTCACCTGTAACGTGTTTTTCCCAATCGCAATCGCGCTTACAATATCATAGCTCCATTCAGTAGTATTTAAAGAAACGCTTGCTCCACCTACGCCGGCAGAGACATTGCTGCCTGCACCATAATTCGGAAGAAGCACCACGCGATAACTATATACATTACCCGGAACTAACCGACCAGTAGTTATTTCACTGGTGAAACCATTTCCTGAATATATTTTTATCTCGGAAATAAAATCATCGGATGAAGTTATATTATTCCTGATCAGATTCTTTATCCGGTTCAAATTTAGATTAGAAGCAGGATCCAGTTCGCCTAAGCCTCCAACCTTTTCCGCAAACACAGGGAATACCGTATTATCGATCGGCTTTTCTTTTACAATCAGTTGCTTGGTTGAAATATAAGAACCTGTCGCCTGCTTGGTGCAATTGGTCAAACCGGGTTCATAAGCAAACTGATCTGTCGGAGGAAATGTAATAACCACATCATACTTTCCGGCTTCCAACATATTATTTCCGGTATATTGAACGGAAACACCGTCTTTAACCAGAAAAACCGAAGCATCATTAAATGAAACTCCGGGCATATCGAGCACCTGTATTTTAGAATGCAAATCACTAACAGATGTTCCATACACATAATTACCCCAGTTAGCCGGGAATTTCAAATCACCGACTGCCTGGCGGGCTTTGATCTCGATAGCATTTGATACAACTACCTGATCATGATCCAGTTCGCCGAACAGAGTTGCAGGATTTATATTCCCTGTACCGATCGTCCGTTCAAAATTTAACGTAATGGAACTGGTGGAAGTCACTTTAAAAGTGTAGTTATAACTTCCTGCCACCAAATCACCGGTCTGATCCCCACCGTTACCTCTGATAGTAACATCGGATATAATCGCTGCCTGATCACTCTGATCGACAACTCCCTGCAATAAACTTTGGATATGGGATTTTAACTGCTCCGCATTAGCGTCACTGGTTCCTTCATAATATGACAGGACATCTTTTACGGGGACATAAATGTCTGCTGCAGCCGCTTGTGTAATATACCCTCCCAATAGTAGCACGAATATAAGTAGTCGCCTACTCACATCGATCAAGTATACTTTTTTCATACGCTATTATTTTTATTAGTTTATACTTCAATCAATAGATAGTAAGTGCTTATAATCAAGTTATATAACATAATATAAACCCTGACAAAAGAAACTCCGCCAGGGTTTATATCCGCTTTCATTCTTCACAGAGCTAGGGCGGAAGAATTTATATTTCATTACTTTAGTATTAATACCCGCTTTTTCGTCCTCACGGATTAGTTGGTGTCAGGTAGAGGCATTGCAAGCAACGCCTCTACTGCCGCCGCGCGGTTATCTATTTTAAATTATTGATTATAAACTTCTTTATATCAATAGTTATTCATTGTCTTACTTAACGACAGCCTTCACTGTTGTTCCATCAACTACTACAACTACGATTCCTGCCGGAGCATTGAATGTAACATTGTCGGAATTGATTGTCGTGTTAGCAATTGTCTGACCCAATACGTTGCTGATGACAACATTCTTGTTAGCAGCATTCAGGATCGTTACCTTACCCTGGCCACCCAGAACTGTTACGTCAGTTGTATTGATAGATTCGTTGGATACCGGATCATGTTCGTCAGCTTCATCGAAGTAGATGTCACCTGTAGAGGTAGCAGTCTTAGATGTAGCGAAGTCATAATAATCTTCCGACGGAATCATTTCTTCACCACCTACACATTCGTTGAATGCACGTACACGTGCCGTGTAAGCAGTTTGCGGGATCAGGTTATGAACAGCTATTGAAGTGGATGTTGCAGAAACCTTGAACGATTCTTCACCGTCGAAGTTGATATCATCCTGCCATTCGTAATATGCTGTAGGCAATGAACCTACTTCTGTTCTCCAGTCACCTGTATTGAACTCGCCACCGTTGATAGGCATACCCGGAACAGGTTTTCTAACCATCCATGTTGCAGGAGTATCGAACAGATAGATATCGATCTGATGTGCATCTGTCTGGAATCCTTCCATCAGGCGGATCGTATATTTAACCGGTTTCGTGATGTCTGTAGTCAGTTCCATGTTGTCCATCTGGTGGGCAATCGGAGCATAACCCCAGTTTCTGTCGATCGGCTGCGTATTACCCTGCAATTCGAAGTTGTCTACACTTACCTTAGTTACTTCTTTCTGCGGTTTACCTGCTGCATCTGTATATTCTTTAGTTACTTCCAACCAGTAGTTAACTTTGTTATCACGGTGGATAACATCACCTGTAGCGTTGAACAATTCAACCCAAATAGTCTTGCTTGCATCGTCAGCACGTACTTCAGACATAAATACATCTTCAGAAGTGTACTTCGGAGTGAAGCGACCTACAGCAACCTGATAGTACTGAGCACCCGGAGTGGCTGTCCACTTGATACGAGCATCGCTACCACCTACGTCACCTGGTTCCATATCTTTAATATACGGCATTTCAAGACCGGCAGTGAATGCCAGCGGCAGATCCTTCTGTACATCACATACAGCCGACAGAGACAATGCGTTTTCTACATCGCAAAGGTCTTCTACATTCGGAGTTGCACGAACATCGATCTTAGCAGCAACGTCACCACGAAGAACATTGTTCACCAGGTCGTTTTCACCACCCTTGAATGTATAAGGATTTTCTTCTGCTGTTGCAGCCAGTTCCATAGATTTCTCACGGATGAACAGTTTTACTTCTTTTGCTTTGTTTGTTCCGAATGTGAACAAGTCAGAAGCACTCAACAAGTTGATTTCCTGTTCTATCTTAGATTCTTCACCACTTACAGTAGTACCGTAATGAGGCAGGTCACGACCCTGGATATAGAATACAGAATCTTTAGAAGCACCACCATTTACAACACCGAACTGGAATGCGTCGATCTTATTCTTACCGGCAGCGTCAGAACTGAACCATACTTCAGGAACTTTCACGTCACCCTTGATACCAGCTGTCAGCGTATCGTTTACATTGATTCCGTAAGGAGCCCAAACACCCAGATCAGCCCATCTTTGGTCGTTAACTGTCAGATTATGTTTGTAATCATCCAGATCGAAGAAGTATACGCGGTTGTATTTTTCCACGTCAGCACCATGCTGCTGCGGAGCCAAACGGATAGAGTCTTTCGCATAGTAGCGAGCCCACATGCCCTTTTCAGAACCACTTGTGATTGTATCGATAGTCATTTCGAGACCATTGCGATCTTTCGGATCGAACTTAGCAGAAACGAGAGCCAATACTTCACCGTATTTGTTCGGAGAAATCTGAACCATAGTACCTACTGTATCTACTCTACCATAAGCCTCACCGTTCATGTCGCCCAGAACTGTTACTTCATATTCGAATGCGCCTTTCTTGTTAGAGAATACTTCCATGTCAACCGGGTCAACGATGTTCAAACCAGCAATGATGAACTGACCGTCACGTACCGGATAGCAAGTATTTACATAACGAGTCTTGTAATCCTTACGGAACATTTCGTTATAGATGAAGTTAGGAGCAGGAACCCAGTTTTCGCTTGAGCTACCTGAATTCAATGAATATTCATTAGGAATATTGCCGCCACCGCAAGTGTTGCAAGAACCGAACTGTTGAGTCAGGAATGAATAGAAGCTGGTATAAGAACCGATCACTTTATCTGCATTCATTGTAGTTACCAAACCTCTGTCGGTAGTACCGAATGTATAGAATTCGTTCCACCCCTTATTGTTAGCTGTAGTTGCACCGAACTGAGCTACATGGTGGAAGATATTAGGAGTACCTTCGAAACATTCGTTCCAGCTTTCAGCAACGATCGGAACCAGGTTCACGTCATTGTAAGGTACATACTTAACAGTCATGTCAAGACCTGTTTCTTCTACATACTGTACTGCATAGTCGTCATCCAGGTCAACCTTGTAAACCAGAGTATCACCAACGCTCATACCGATAAACTTACCGAATACGGCACCATTATATTCTTCGATCGGTTTTTCCTGAGAACCTTTCTTCACATATACTTTTGCAAAATCAAGGCTTTCTGCAGAGAACATGAATGCATTTGTATGATAAACTGCATCGTCAATGCCTTCAGTCTTAGAGAATTGTTCTTTGAAGATCTTGATAGAAGCAACTGTACCACCTTCTACATCAGGTTTCAAACCTGTAGCAAATACCTTCACAGTGTGAGGTCTTGACTCATATTTGTAACCATCCCACTCATCGTACGGAGCGAAGAAGAAGTCCTTACGGTCGATCTTTTCAAAATATTTCAATAATTCAGAGCTCATTACGCCCATAGCGTGGCTTAACAGAGACTGGTCGGTATCCTGGAACCATACGAATGTATTGTTACCGAAGATCTTGATCGGGCCTGAGTAAACTGCATCACCTACTTTGTTGATCAGATCCTGACCGCTGTAAGTATAAGTCGTACCAGACAGTACATCTTCATTTACATTATATCTTGCAACAGAAGCATCGTAAACCAGACGCGGAGCGATTGTATATGTTTCATTTACATATTTAGACTCGTCGTCACCGATGTTTACATCACCACGGTGATATTTGAAGATTGCATTGATACTGATGATATTCTTGTTGATATTACCGTCACAATCAATTACATCGACTTCTGCATAGTTACCAACTTCTTCAGGACCGTCTTCGATACAACAGTCAGGGCAACCATTTGCTTCCAACCATGTTTTCCAATCGGTATAGCTATATCCGTAAAGAGACATAGGCAAGAAACGTCCTTCGTAATAAGTTGAATCCTTCTTACCTTCTTCATTTATGAAGACGATCTTCCAACCCTTAAGATTCACGTCGTCATCATAACGGCCTGTTGAATGCTTCGGAGCTTTGGTACGATTTTCCAACGTCAATCCACCGAACAGATCTTCCGATAAAGTATAATTGTCTGTACGACCGATTACCGAATTGAAGTAAGGCAAGTTCTTGAAGCTAACCTTAGCAGTCTTAAAGTCCAGATATTCGTCGAAATGAAGATCGTTCAACTCGCTATATTCAGGAATAGAAGAACCCTGAAGTTCGTAACGAGCTGTATCTGAAGCTTCAGCTGTGATTGTAGACCAGATATAATTATCCTTGTCAAATGCTTTTACTTCTTGCGGAGCAAAGTAGTAAGTGAAACGAGCGCTTGATTTGCAATCGCGGTCTTCTGTAGCATCCGTCTGAACGAAGAATTCGCGAGGAATCAGATAAGTAACTTTCTTATCCTTACCAGGTGTACCTGTTCTACCGATCTTACCGTCAGCAACCATCTGATCCAAAGAAATCCAACCCTGAACTTTTGTCAAATCACCTTCCTGAGAAATTTCCATTTCATCAGCAATAAATGGATATTCAACATTCAATTCGTAATATGCCAGTTCTTCTTTCGGATCTCTGTCTGCTGCATAAAGACCATCACGATCAACACCACTGAAAGTAGCCGTATATTCATTGTTAGTCTTATTATTTTCATACAATGTGTTCCAGAACTCCACATTTGTAACCAACGTGTCAGCAGCACAAGCAGTATTACGTCCGGCACCCGCTTCAAACACTTTCGTATTTGCAGCACCAAAAGCAACATCAGGACGATTGAACGCCAAACGAGCATTTGTAAATACTGTCAACGGTTCTGTGTTCTTTGAGCCTGTAGAAGAAACTGCATCGTCAGCAACCGATTTAGCTCCTTTGAACATAACAAGAATGATCTTGTTATCCAGAGAACCTTGTTGCCAGGAATTAGCATTTGTATTATCAGCATCAGAAACATGCGCTTTAATATGATGTGTATGCGCTGTAGCTACTTCATGATTGCTTGCCGTGAAAATTGCACGGTCACTAACCATCTGACCAACATATTCACCAGACATATCATAAACATATACGTCATATGTCCAGTCGATCTTACGATTTACCAAATCAACATTACCAAAAGCACGAACGTCCATTTCAACGCTTTCAACGCCTGTCAAGCCTTTAGTGCTATACAGGAAGTCTACACGTGAACTGGCTGTCTGATTCTGATAAATACCCAAACCCGTATTGCCTTTATCATCTGTAAATTTCAGATATTCGGCAGTGTTCATTTCTTCGTGATTCTTAATATCCGAATAAGCCATTTCCAGATACTTTCCGGTAAAAGGCTTCAAATAGTTTGGAGTATCACTGTCATCCAGATTGAAGAAGGTCACGAAAGCACCGTTCATTAAACCTGCATTCATCTTTGTGAAATCGATCAACGACTCATAGTTACCATAAGAAGTTGAATTAGCTTCCCAATGATTGTGTACATTCACCTTGTCGAGTGGCTTGAAATTATACAAACCTTCACCAACCAGTGTCGATTCGTCATCCCACGCAGCTTCGGTGCTCACACCATCATACCATTTCGCTTTTATATTAGCATAGTCCGCATCTGCTGCATTCAGCATCGGAGACAAGCCATAAAAAGCCATAGCACATAAAAGAGCGGCCGACCCGCCTTTTACCAAAGTACTTTTTCTCATACGTAAAACATTTAATTAATAAAATTATGATCTATACTCAAATTGACTATTTTTCGTCCATTTAGCTCATTTCAACCGCCTAAACCCGTAGGACACAAGAAAAAGCATTTCAGGGGAACTGTTAAATGCCTGTATTTAGGCATCTTTTTTACTCATCGATTACCGATTTGGCGAGTTTAAACGTTCCTTTTTTCTCGCCACGCGTTTAAGATTCTTTTACTTTTGTAACAGGAAGTGGGTATTTTGTCCTTGTTTTCGTATCGTACTGATAAGAAAGCAGATAGAAAAGTGAAAAAAGTTCTGAAAAGAATTGCAGGTTCAAAAGGAATGCGTATTTTTGCTGCAAGAAAAAAAGGAACGTTTTTTTTAGTCATTCGAAATTCGACCTCCGCCCTTGATTCATATTCCACACAAAGGATTCAGCCTATTTGTTAAAGCATCTTTTTTTACTCAACGGGAGTGTTCTGTAAGTACATAAAACTAACGTACCTGTACTTTAATATTAATAAATATATATCCAAAATTATCCATACCTCCAAGCAGTATAATAAAAAATTATTTGCATTTATATAAATGTAATATGCACACTATGACTACATCTCCCGATTATCATTTTGTCACCTCCCATCAAATAAATCAGTTCAACATGCTAACGGAGATATGGGTTGGTTCAAGATTTGTCAGTAACCAAAAGATCAAGGGAAAAGTAGGTTCAACGATTTCTATAATCGGAAAACAACTATTTCCGGAATCAAATACAAGAGTCTATAATACAAGTCTGTTTGTTATCCGATTCGCCCTCCTTATGAATTGCAGACTATTACCTTCAGCTTTCAGATGTTCTGGATAGAATGTTTTTCAATATGTCCGGCTGAAGGGAGGAAACTGCTAAAAAATGTATACGAGAATTCAAGGTTAAATAGCTGCCGGCAAAATAGAAGACTTTTGTCTTCAAATATATACACATGTCATCCAAAAAGCTGTCTTGACAATTCGGAACATCTATGCTTTTGGGACGGATACCTACTTATCGGAATCTACTTCCTGTGTAAAGCATCCTTCAGGCGGATCCGCTATTTTTCAATCAGTTATCTATCCTGAAATCTGAAAGGTGAAGTTTGAAAACTTTATTGGAGGGCAGTTTACAGAACGATGGACTCGCTCAATGGAGGTTAAAAATGAATCTCTTTCCGTTCCGGCAATGCCGGCATCAGTTATCGTTACCTGTCATCCGGCAATGTGACTTTTTAAATTAGTTCTTTCATCTCTTATAAATAGACAAAGGAGGTACTGTTACATACCTCCTTACCTATTGTCTCTTAAGTGCTTACCCTGTAAAGTTACCCTGTACACCCTAGTCGGTTAGGGTGTACACCTCATCCCGCTACCCTGTACACCGTAGTTGGTTACCCTGTACACCGTATTCAATTCCTCCGTACAGGCCAGTAACACTAACTAACTACTAATAAACTAGTTGATAGTAGCTTTTAATATAATAGCCAGTAACCTATGAGAGAACATTCGATGACAATTTCACCACGCTGACACAACTGTTATGCACAACTGTTGGCAAACATACGAGCTATGAATGGTTCATTTATTATCAAATGTGAGCTATATTTTCTTACTAAAGAACCAGGAGAAAAGAACATAAAAAAAATTACCTGTTGTTTTATACAAATCACTTTCGTACTTTTGTAAGCTACTATAGAGATAAAAATGAAACAATATTTAGAATTGCTGAATCGCGTATTAGCCGAGGGAGTGAGGAAGGAAGACCGTACAGGTACCGGTACACAAAGTATTTTCGGCCATCAAATGCGATTCAATCTGGAAGAGGGATTTCCTCTGCTTACGACGAAGAAGCTGCATCTGAAGTCTATCATTTATGAATTACTCTGGTTCCTTCAAGGGGATACCAATGCAAAATATTTGCAGGAACATGGAGTGCGTATCTGGAATGAATGGGCAGACCCCGACGGGAACCTGGGACATATCTACGGTTTCCAGTGGCGCTCATGGCCGGACTATAAAGGTGGTTCTATCGACCAGATCAGCGAAGCTGTCGAAACGATCAAACATAATCCGGATTCCCGACGGATCATTGTCAGTGCCTGGAATGTGGGTGACCTGGATAATATGAACCTCCCGCCTTGTCATGCGTTCTTCCAGTTTTATGTGGCGAACGGACGCCTGAGTTTACAGATGTATCAACGCAGTGCGGATATATTTCTGGGCGTACCTTTCAATATTGCTTCTTACGCATTATTATTACAAATGATGGCACAAGCGACAGGACTTATAGCCGGAGATTTCGTTCATACGCTGGGGGATGCTCATATCTATAGCAATCACCTCGAACAGGTAAAGCTTCAGCTTACCCGCGAACCGCGTCCTCTTCCCCGGATGGAAATAAATCCGGACGTAAAAAACATCTTCGATTTCAAATACGAAGATTTCAACCTGACCGGTTATGACCCGCATCCCCATATCAAAGGAGAAGTGGCGGTATAGGGAATTGAAAATTTAGAATTGAAAATTAAAGAGAGAGTATACACATTACTAATAAATCGATAAGTTTATGAGTACTATTTCAATCATTGCCGCTATTGCAGAGAACAATGCGATTGGTAAAAACAACAAGTTGTTATGGCGTCTGCCTGCCGATATGCGACGTTTTAAAGATTTGACAACCGGCCACGCCGTAATCATGGGACGTAAAACGTTCGAATCTCTGCCCAAAGGACCGCTTCCCAATCGGAAGAATGTAGTCCTGACCACTTTGCCGGAAGCTGGTTTTGTAAACTGCTTCGCCTGCGAATCAATGGGTTCGGCACTGGACATCTGTGAAAAAGAAGATGAAATATTCATTCTCGGCGGTGCATTGGTGTATCGTCAGGCTTTACGCATCGCAGACAAAATGTACATCACCCGTGTACATGGTGAGTTTAAAGATGCCGATACTTTCTTCCCGGTCGTAAACTGGGATTTATGGGAAGAAGTGGAACGCCAGGAATTCCCGGCTGATGCAAAACATGCTTATCCGTACACATTCCTGACTTACGTTCGCAAGAAATAAAAGAAAGTACAGATAGTTTCCAGTTCACGAGGGCCTCATAAATATTTTTGACGCCCTCGTGAATGTTTATGAGGACGTCGAAAACAATAACCTTCCTATAGAAATCCTGAACCTTACACCTCCTCATTACTTATTACCACGCCAATTCATTATTACACCTTATTAACAAACAGTTTACATCTTTTTACCCTTTCTTTGTATCTATATAGCAAAGAACGTTGTTTAACATGTAAACCCATATAGATATGAAAATAAAAGCTATTATTGTTTCCGCCCTGATACTATGCTGTATTTCAGCGGTTATCATGTATACAAATGCGGCACAACCTAAAAATGAAAGCAAAATGATTACCGAGGCTATTCAAGGTAAAAATACACCGCAACTCATCAAAGCGCTGATCAGCCGGATGAAAGAACAACTGGATGTGAATGACGATGACTTCCCCGAACTTATCAAGGAAGTGGAAAACTATGCGGCCGAATGTAAAGAACCGGCTTCTACAGCCGTACTCCATTCGATGGTTGCCGAAATGTACAATCAGTATTATACGATGAACCGCTGGAAGATTAATCAGCGGACCGACCTGGCCGGATACGTTCCCGAAGATATCCGCGAATGGACTTCAAACCTTTTCACGAATAAGATAAAGGAAGAATTGACTGCATCCCTGCAACCGGCGAAGCTGTTGCAGGAAACACCGGTATCCGATTTCAAAGCCATACTGGAGACTGGAAAAGACACGCCAGCCCTACGCCCTACATTATATGACTTTCTGGCGTTCCGTGCTCTTGATATCGCTCCTTCCACAGAGATATATGAAGAACTTATTGCCTATCTGAACACGCAACCGGACAAAAAAGCAGCCATGCTTGCCAACCTGGACTATCTGAGATTCAAATATACCACCCGCTATTCCGAACAGGCAAGAGAAAATTATACATCCGCACTGGATAGCCTGTTAGCTATCTACGGTAATAAAGACTATTCTGTGGAAATTATTGCCGCTAAACTGAATAACGGATTTTACGGATATGGAACAGAAGCCAATATGGATTCTCTGAAAGCTGCCGAGTACGAACTTTGCAAAGAAACAATTGCCCGCTTTCCGAACTATGAACGGATCGGCCTGATAAAAAACAGGCTGGCCAATATGCAAAACCCGTTCCTGCAAGTCAACACAGACAATACTGTATATCCGGGGAAAAAACTGACTCTAAAACTCACATATCAAAATATCCGGCAGATTACCGCCCGCATATACAAGAGTTTGAAAACTCCGCAACAGACACTTAATTATAATGCCCAGGATACTGCAAACAATTTGGGAACCCTGGTCAAAGAAGTTACTTTTTCATTAAAAGTACCGAATACCTATACCGAGCTGGATACGAGCCTCGTCATCCCGATGGACCAGACAGGATTGTATGAATGTGTTATTACTGCTCCCGGAACGGCGCTGAAAACGAACAATCTATTCGAGGTAAGCCGCCTGGCTGCCGTTTCGCGCAGTATGCAAAATGGAAATACGGAAGTATTAGTGACCGATTATTTAAGTGGCAAATCAATCACTGATGCCTCAGTAACTTATTATTCGGGAAAACGCCGTGAGATGCAACCACAGGGAACCGTAAAAACAGATAAAGACGGCATCGCTGTCTTTCCACATAAACGCGATATGATGGCCTATCAGGTGGCCCGTCCAGGAGATTCACAAACAATGCTGACAGCCGTTTATCCGAACGGACGACGGGAAATCAGCCAGACAAAACGTCCGGAACTGGCCCTGTTTACAGACCGCGGACTTTACCGTCCGGGACAAAATCTGTATTTCAAAGGAATCGCTTATACAAATACAACCGACAAGCCTCATGCCATCGAAGGCGAAACGTTCAAAGTAACTCTCAGGGATGCCAACTGGAAAGAAGTGGCCACCAAAGAGTTCAAGACGAATAAATTCGGTTCTTTCAACGGTGAATTCACTTTGCCTCAGCAAACCCTTGGAGGAATGTTCACGCTGTCTACCGAATATCAAAGTGTAAATGTCCGTGTAGAGGAATACAAACGTCCCACTTTCTTCATTGATTTACTTCCCGTAAAAGGTGAAATTACGTTCGGCGACCTGGTGACAATCCAGGGAAAGGCACAGACTTTTTCCGGTATCTCCCTGCAAAGCGGAGAGATTACTTACCGTATCAACAAACGTCCCTTCTGGTTACGTAGCTACATCAGTAGTTTTTCTAATGAACAAGTAGCAGAAGGACAGGTTACTGTGAACAGCGACGGGACATTCTCTTTCAGTTTCCGTCCGGAAAAATCTAGTAGCAATCTCCCTGCCTATCAAAGTTATCTGGTCACAGCCACATTAACCGACAGCAATGGTGAAACCCAGGAAGCGACTTCCGTATTCTCTGTCGGGACATCTAGTATTGTCCTGAATACCGACCTTTCCGGACAACTCGACAAAGATTCTGTAAAGGCTTCCGTATCGGCACAAACACTGAACGGTGAAAAAATAACAGTGAATGGAACTTATACGATAAACAGATTGGGCGACACCGAAAAACCATCCAAATACGGAATCATTGAATACGAAATAAAAGAACAGGTGGCAACCGGTAATTTTACTTCCGGTAAAACGATTGATAAAAATGTATTCGCCAAACTAGCTTCCGGCCGTTATCAAATCAAGCTGGATGCAAATGATTCACAAGGACGCCCGGTTACTACAAAGCAGGATTTCATCCTATATAGTTTACGCGACAAAAGACCGCCGGTATTCATGCACACCTGGATGTTAGATGAAAAAGTCTGGTGTCTTCCCGGTGAAGAGGCGAAGATATTGTTTGGCACATCCGACAAGGATGCACATATTTTATATGAACTTTACCAGGACAATCAATGTATTTCACGCAAACGCATCGTACTGAGTAATGAGAACCATCTCTTCCGTATCCCATTCATGGAAAGCTACGGAGAAGGAGTCGTGGCACAATTTACCTTTGTAAAAGACGGCAAATTATATACATCACGAACTGATATTAAACGCCAACAACCGAATCTCTCATTGGCAATCAAACCGATTACTTTCCGTGACCATCTGCTACCCGGCAATAAGGAAACATGGAAATTCAGAATTTTAGATGCAGACTCCATGCCTGTTATGGCAGAAATGCTGGCCAGCATGTACGACGCGTCATTAGATAAAATATTACCGTCCGGTTCCTTCAGATGGAATTTCGACCTGAGAAGATATTTCTACTTATCTGCCCCCTCTTTCAACAGAGGCATCGGCATGGATGATAAGACAGCTTATAAATCAGAAGAGTCGAAAAATGTCAATGTTCCGGATTATCAATATGACCGTTTGAACTGGCAAGGAATCATGAATTTCAGAAACCGGGGAATGTATGCCGGAGGTATCATGATGAAGTCGGCAGCCCCTATGGCCGCTGCTGAAGCACAGGTTATCGGTTACAGAACGAATGACGCTGCAACCGCTACCGGAAATGTAGAAATGGTTGCAGACGATGAAGTAGAGGAATCAGGCATGGCTGTCTTCTCTCTGGCAGACGGTGCTCCGGCTGAAAAGGGAATGTCAGAGCAGCAAGTTGTCCAGATACGCGAAAACTTCAACGAAACCGCTTTCTTCTATCCGTCATTACTGACGAATGAGGAGGGAGACGTCATGGTACAGTTCACGTTACCGGAAAGCAATACGACCTGGAAGTTCCAGGCACTAGCCAATACGGAAGACATGAAATACGGCATGCTGACCAAAGAAGTCATCAGCAGCAAACCGTTGATGGTATTGCCGAACCTGCCACGCTTCATGCGCCAGGGTGACGAAGTATCCGTCAGCACACAGGTTATCAACAATTCAAAAGTGACTATCAATGGACGTGTCAGCCTTGAATTGTTCGACCCGGCAACCGACCAACCGGTTATCTGTCTGACAAAATCACAAAAGCCGTTTACCTTGTCTGCCGACAGCATCACCACCGCTTCATGGACCTTCCGCGTACCGGAGACCACCAATCTGATTGGTTGCCGCATCGTAGCAGATTCCGAATCCGGCAGTGACGGTGAACAACATTTGATTCCAGTTCTCTCCAACCAAATACTGGTAACGGAAAGCACACCTTTCTACCTGATGGAGAACGGAGAAAAACGAATCCGGTTGTCAGGAAAGAATGGAACGGACAGCCGTAATCCGTTCAGAATGACATTGGAACTGACAGGCAATCCAATCTGGTATGCCGTACAGGCTTTGCCTACGCTTACCCAACCGACAAATGACAATGTCATTTCCTGGTTCGCCTCTTATTATAGCAACACGCTGGCTAATTATATCGCAACAGCCAATCCGCGCATCCAGAAAGTAATCAGCCAGTGGAAGGCACAGGGCGGAACCGCTTCTACCCTTTATTCAAATCTCCAGAAGAATCAAGAGCTAAAGAATATCCTGCTGGAAGAAACTCCCTGGGTGCTGGCTGCCGAAAATGAAACGGAACAAAAGCAGCGTTTATCCCTGTTGTTTGATATGAACCGGGCTGCACAACAACGCGAAGTAGCCATGCAACAAATAGTAAAGCTACAGAACGAAGATGGCGGATGGAGCTGGTTCAAAGGTTTCCCGGCAAGCCGTGAAATAACGCTGTCTATCCTGAAAGGCATGTCACAGTTGGTTGAAATGAGCGCCGTACAATACGGACAACAGGAAAAGGAAATGCAGATGAAAGCACTCAAATACCTGGACAAACAAATGCAGTCCGATTATGAAAGCCTGCAAAAGAACAACAAGAAATGGCAGAGCAGCGTTCCGAACGCATTGCAACTCGAATTTCTCTATGTCCGCAGCGCTTACCGCGACATTCCGGAACTGGGTGATGCCCGCGAAGCAATCCGTTTCTATACAACGCAGGCAGAAAAGACCTGGAACGAACAATCCCTTTACGGAAAAGGCGAAATCGCCCTGCTGATGTACCGCAACGGCAAAAAAGAAGTTGCCAATACGATATTGGCCTGGTTGCGCAAAACAGCCACCACGACCGCCGAACAGGGAATGTATTGGGCCAATAACCGGAGAGGTAACAGTTATTTCACTTCGCCGATCGACACTCATTGTCTGCTGATGAAAGTGTTCAATACCTTATCGCAAGACAAGAAAGAGACCGACCGTATGAAACAATGGCTGTTGAACCAGAAACGTACGCAGAACTGGGAATCTGTTCCTGCAACGCTGAATGCCATCTACGCATTAATTCTGACCGGAAACGACTGGCTGAATGAAAATAATACCTGCACCGTAACATGGGGCGGCAAAACATACAGCACAGCTGAAGGTGAAACAGCAACCGGTTATCTGAAAGTGGTACTGGATGAAAAAGAAATTTCTTCCGGTAGTAATTCCATTTCCATTCGGAAGGAAGGAAATACGCCTGCCTGGGGAGCCGTTTACGAACAGTATTTCGAAAACATCGACAAAGTAGAAAAACAGAAAGGTGTACTCAATGTTGAAAAGAAATTATTCATCGAAAACAACAGCGGCAGCGGTTTACAAATTGTACCGGTAGAAAACGGAAAACTCCGCGTCGGAGACAAAGTAATCATACGCCTGACTATCCGGACAGACCGCGAAATGGATTACGTATTCCTGAAAGACCTGCGCGCCGGCTGTTTCGAACCTGCCAACCAGCTATCAGGGACACAGTTCAGAGACGGAGTCGCCTATTACCAGTCGCCTACGGATGTTTCCGAAAACTTCTTCTTCAGCCGCCTGCCGGAAGGAACTTTCGTGATCGAATATCCGGTTTACGTGTCCCGCACCGGTGAATATGCCGGAGGACTAAGTACCATCCAATGCCTGTACGCACCTGAATTTGTGTCACATACGGAAGGGAATAATCTCACGGTTAATTGAAAATTAAAAATTGGAAATTGAAAATCAGGGATTGAATATGAAGAGTAGCAGAATGTTCTTATATCCGTCCAAAGGTAATTTTCAATTTTCGATTCTCAATTTTCAATTCAATTGTCTATCTTTGTAGAATAAACAATAGCTAAATAAAAAGTAAAATGAAACAGATTATTTTTATTTTTATGGCAATCCTGCTTGCTACAGGAATGGCCTCAGCTCAGAAAAAAGCTGTTATCGCAGCAGACGAAACCTCTCATGACTTTGGACAGATAAAAGAAGCTGATGGAAAAGTTTCCGCGACATTTGTCGTAAAAAACACAGGGGATGCGCCGTTGGCGATTACCCGCGTCATCGCTTCCTGCGGATGTACGACTCCGGAATGGACAAAAGAACCGATCGCTCCGGGAGCAAGCGGAAACATCAAGATAACATACGATCCGAAAGGACGTCCCGGCCCGTTCTCAAAAACAATTTCAGTTTACAGCAACGGAAAAACCGGAAGTTTTATCCTGACGATACGGGGAGAGGTAATTTGATTTCCAACAAGCAAAACTAAAAACAAAGAATGCTGAATATGAAAAGACTGAGCTTTATCCTTTGCGGCATATTATTCTTTGCTGTGCATATGGCAGCACAGAACGGAGCTCAGATAAGTGCAGACGAACTGACGTACAACTTCGGTACAATCGCTGAAGCTGACGGATTGGCCAGTCATACTTTTGAAATAAAGAATACGGGAGACGGCCCACTCGTCATCACCCGTGTTACAGCGTCTTGCGGTTGTACGCAACCGGAATGGACAAAAGAGCCGGTCGCTCCGGGAAAAACGGGCAATGTAAAAGTAACTTACAACCCCAAAGGTCGTCCCGGCCCTTTTTATAAAACTATTTCCATATTCAGCAATGGTAAGAAAGGCAGTTATACACTGGCAATCAAAGGGAATGTGACACCGAAACCGCTTACACCGGTTCTAATTTACCCATATTCGATAGGCGACCTGAAGATGCAGACCAAGACGGTCCTGTACAGCAGTATCCGCCCCGACGAAACACTGGGTGAAAAGATCAGCGTAAAGAATGAAGGAAAGACGACCCTGACAATCCATCCGGGAAAAGTGCCTCATTTCCTGACTGTCGAAGTACGTCCAACCCAACTGGCACCGGATGAAGTCGGTGAAATAACTTTACTTCTCGATGCCAAAGCAACCAAAAGAAAAGGCCGGGTTACAACAGAAATACCTTTAACGATCGAAAGTATCGGTCAGAAAGAAGTTTCCGGCGGAGTACACGTCGCAGCCAATATCATCGACAACTTCGGTAAACTTTCGGCTGCGGAAAAGGCACAGGCACCGGTTGCACAGTTGTCCGGCACATTACTTGACTTCGGTAAATTACCGGAAAAAGGAGGTTTCATTCCTCTGATCGGTGGAAAAGTGACCGGTACTGTCGAAGTAACCAACACCGGGAAATCTCCGCTTATCATCCACAGCTTTACCTGCGACGATGAACGGGTTGATATTTCAGGAGGAAAGAGAGAAGTAAAACCGGGAACAACGGCGACATTTAAAATATCAGTCCGTCCGCGAGAGATCAAGACGAAACTGGAAGCACTAGTAAATATTGTATGTAACGACCCGAACGGTCCTGTTCGCCTGATAAAGGTAACAGCAGAGAAATAATAAGCCAATTAAAACAATGTGCCAATATGCCAATGTCTTTTTTGATTGGCATATTGGCACATTAGCACATTAAATAATTATTCATCATGGAACATCCCGAAAACGACGATCTTTACAGAGGATTAAAGGTAAACAAGGGAGTAGCCGACGTACCGACTGTAAACCCATACCTCAAAAAAAAATTACGCAGAGAATATACCCCTTCCGAGTTCGTCGAAGGGATACTGAAAGGTAATATAACCATCCTCAGCCAGGCTGTCACGCTAGTTGAAAGTGCGAAATATGAACATCAGCAAATAGCCCAGGAAATCATTGAAAAATGTCTTCCGCATGCAGGCAAATCAGTCCGTATCGGTATTACGGGTGTTCCCGGAGCCGGGAAAAGTACGTCTATCGATGCTTTCGGCATGCACCTGATCAAAGAAGGACGCAAACTGGCTGTATTGGCTATCGATCCGAGCAGCGAACGATCCAAAGGTAGTATTCTAGGTGACAAAACCCGTATGGAAGCCCTGTCACGTGAGAAAAATGCGTTTATCCGCCCTTCCCCCTCGGCAGGATCATTGGGAGGTGTCGCCCGCAAAACACGCGAAACGATCGTTTTGTGCGAAGCTGCCGGCTTCGATACTGTATTCGTTGAAACGGTAGGTGTCGGACAGAGTGAGACGGCTGTTCACTCAATGGTCGACTTCTTCCTGCTCATCCAGTTAGCCGGCACAGGTGACGAATTGCAGGGCATCAAGCGTGGTATTATGGAAATGGCAGACGGGATCATCATCAATAAGGCGGATGGCGACAATATCGATAAGGCAAAGCTGGCTGCTGCCCAGTTCAAGAATGCTTTGCACCTTTTTCCACCTGCTGATTCCGGATGGTTTCCTAAGGTGCTGACTTACTCCGGATATTATAATTTAGGTATCAAGGAAATCTGGGATATGGTCGGCGAATATATGGAATTTACTAAAAAGAACGGTTATTTCGACTATAAGCGGAACGAACAAGCCAAATATTGGATGTACGAAAGCATCAATGATACATTACGGGAAACATTCTATCACAATCCGGCTGTGGAAAGCATGCTGTCTTCCACCGAACAACAGGTGCTGAAAAATGAGATCAGTTCATTCGTAGCTGCCAAAAGAATGATGGACCTGTTTCTGGAAAACCTGTCAAAGAAATAAACTTAATTGATATATAAAAAGAAAGCCCGTCGGATCAAATGATTCAACGGGCTTTCTTTTTATATTCTCTTTTTCAATGCCGGATCAGATAGAAGACACACGCAGTGTATTCAGCAGATCACGGTTGATCGGTTTGTCATTTTTGATCGCTTTTGAGAACGGAACATATACGATCTGGTCATTCTGGATACCCATCATGACATTACGCTGATCATCCAGCAAAGCATCAACGGCTGCAACTCCCATGCGGGTAGCCAGAATACGGTCCTGGGCAGTCGGAGATCCGCCACGCTGCAAGTGTCCGAGGATAGATACACGGACATCAAATTGCGGATATTCAGTTTTCACACGTTCGGCAACTCCCATGGCACCGCCGGTTACTTCACTTTCTGCAACCAATACGATACTACTGTTCTTCGATTTACGGAAACCGTTTTCGATCATTTCTGCCAACTGGTCTTTTTCCATGGAGATTTCCGGGATAATAGCCGCTTCGGCACCTGAAGCAATCGCACCGTTCAAAGCCAGGAAACCGGCATCACGTCCCATCACTTCGATAAAGAACAGACGGTCGTGGGAAGTGGCTGTATCACGTATCTTATCCACACATTCCATGATCGTGTTCAATGCCGTATCATAACCGATCGTTACATCCGTACCATATAAGTCATTATCGATCGTACCGGGAACACCGACTATCGGATAATTGAACTCCTGTGCAAAGATGCGCGCACCGGTCAACGTTCCGTCACCACCGATAGCGATCAGGGCGTCGATCCCCTCTTCCATTAACTTGTCGTATGCCTGCTTACGGCCTTCGGGAGTCTTGAACTCCAAACAACGAGCTGTCTTCAATATTGTTCCACCACGCTGGATGATGTTACTTACATTTTGTGTCTTGAACTCTTCAATCTCACCTGTAATCAATCCTCTGTATCCTCGGAAAATACCTTTAACTCTCATCCCGTTATAGATAGCGGAACGCGTCACTGCACGGATGGCAGCGTTCATTCCGGGAGCATCACCTCCGGACGTTAAAATGCCAATACATTTAATTGTAGACATAGCGTCTTTATTTTAAATTATTCGCGGCAAAAATAGTAATTATTTACCAACATTCTTTCATTTTCTCTTAAACTTCATGAAATCTTAACCGTTTTATCATCGGCTTGCATTCAACTCCCGAATACGCACGGCAACCTCTTCCATCAGCCATTTAGGGGTCGATGTGGCGCCGCAGACTCCTACACGGCGGACACCGGCAGGCAGCGGTTCGGTTATCTCTTTTACCTCAGAAATAAAGAGAGTATTCGGATTTGCTTTCCGGCATTCTTCCAGCAACATCTTACCGTTCGAACTTTTCTTTCCCGCCACAAAATAAACCCAGTCATGGCTGGAAGCAAAGGCCTTTATATTCGGAAGGCGGTTTGCCACCTGACGGCAAATCGTATCGTGGTATTCAAAACGGGCATCCTCCGTTTTCCGTTTATATATTTCTTCCACGATCTTACGGAACCCGTCCAAAGACTTTGTCGTCTGGGAGAAAAGACAAATATCACGGCTGAAATCCAAACGGTCCAGGTCTTCTATCTTTTCAACCACAATGGCCGTACCATCAGTCTGGCCGACAAGGCCGTTTACTTCGGCATGTCCTTTTTTACCGTAAATCACCAGCTGTGTATTATTTTCACGCGTCTCTTGATAACATTTATGTATCTTCCGTTGCAACTGGAGCACGACCGGACACGTTGCATCGACGATCGTTATCTCATTCTGCTTTGCAATCTCGTAGGTAGAAGGAGGTTCTCCATGTGCACGAAGCAAGACTTTTTTCCCTTTCAGCTTCGAAAATTCATGGTGATCGATAGTGCGTAATCCCTGTGCCTGAAGACGTTCTACCTCCAGGCTGTTATGTACAATGTCACCCAGGCAATACAGGATATCAGTGTTATCCAGTTCACGTTCAGCGCTTTCAATAGCTGTAACAACTCCAAAACAGAATCCGGAACCTTTATCTATTTCGACTTCAATCATGATTATTTATTCCACCGCAGCTTTATTATATTGAACAAGAAGCCACGCTTTTTGTTCAGCGATAGTCATATGCGAATTATCCAGCACCACAGCATCATCGGCCTGGCGCAGCGGACTTTCTTTACGGGTAGAATCGATACGATCCCGCGTCTTCACGTTTTCAAGTACTTCTTCGAAAGAAGCGGCCTCACCTTTTGCTTTCAGTTCATCCAGACGGCGCTGTGCACGTACTTCCGGGCTGGCTGTCACATAAATTTTCAACTCTGCCTCCGGGAATACAACCGTACCTATATCTCTTCCGTCCATGATTATACCCTTCTCCTTGCCCATTTCCTGCTGCATGGCAACCAGTGCACGGCGAACGAAACCCAAAGTCGCTACCGGACTAACCCATCTGGCTACTTCCATTCCACGGATTTCCTTTTCAACCTTCACGCCATTCAGATAAGTATCCGGACGACCGGTTTCCGGATTAAACCGGAGAGATATATGGATATCATTCATCGATTCCTGCAGTTTTTCTTCATCGATCTGATCCCCTTTAAACAAATTATGCTGTATACAATATAATGTAACAGCACGATACATGGCACCGGTATCAATATATGTATAACCAATTTCCTTTGCCAGATCTTTTGCCATAGTACTTTTCCCCGTAGAGGAAACACCGTCTATAGCGATTACTATCTTTTTCATTCTTACATTTATTTATATTTCCTAAGGTTTAAAATCGGCCAGCGTAGTCGAAACACTCATCATCATCGACATAGCCGACGGATGATATTTAGCAAAAGAGACACCGACATCAAACATCTTTATCTTCACGCCGGCCCCGGCAGAAAAGCCAGCCAACCCGTTTCCGCCTCCCTGCAGTTTCATATCCATTTTAGTCTTCGGATTGAATCCCACCCCAATCCAGAAGTTTTCGCTGGGTATATAATCGATACCGATTACCAGGTGCTTAAATAATGCTTTGGCAAAATTATCACCTTTATACTCTTTATCCGCATTATCTATATAATCAAATTTCCAACGATTCAGATACATAGCCGTTAGTGACAAACGCAAAGGGGCATGGTTCATCTTTTTAGAAATCCCCATCTGGATATCCCACGGCATTTTTTGGCGGTCTTCATAATAAGGCTTCAACTGTGCCCCGATATTTTTCAGTACGACACCGAATGAAAACTCCTTTTCCGAATTGTAATAACTCAGCCCGGCATCGAAACATACCCCCAACGAGGTGTAAATATCATAATTGGAATAAAGGAACTTCATAGAGACACCGCCCCGCCAGCGTTCGGACAGATCATACGAAAAGAAACCGTTCACAGCGATATCACTGGCTGTGAAGTCACCTGTCGACTGATTATTCTCATCCATTCCCTTGAATTTTCCGTTATGGAAATAATGGACTCCTGCTCCCCAGGCTCCACGTTCACGAAATGCTTTAGTAAACAGGGCACTCCCCACGTTCACATCTGCAATATAGTTCATGTAATCCAGATTGATCATCCCGTCCATTTCACCTCCAAGCAGCGCCGGGTTGTGAAAGATAAGGGACGGATCACGTTCTACCAATGACACGGTATGTCCCCCCAAAGCATTAGCCCTGGCAGATGAAGGTAAAGTCAGAAATTCAAACACCTGATCTCCGGATTGTGCCGCGACCGATTGTAAAACGAAAGAAAAGAACAATATAATTAATGTATGTCTCATATTTTCTTAACAAAATGCGTACAAAGATAAAATGCAGTTATAACATATTCCATAAAGAGAAACGGAAAAAACAAGAAAAAGGTATATAAACACCATTATTTTTATTTTGGTTCAAAAATAAAGTGAAAATATTGAAGTATTTCTCCCTTTTTATATTTGGATATAAAATAATTTGTATTTTTGCAGTACAGGAAAACACATCTTTAAACATTATAAGAGTATGGAAGTTAAGAAATCACCGAAAGCGGACTTGGAAAGAGGCAAAACACTCGGTATCCTGATGGGTATGGTTGTGGGTTTGGCTGTTCTGTTCGTTGGGTTCGAATGGGGAACCCGTGATATCGAAATCGTCAAAAGTGAAGGCGTAGCTGATATCATCGCTGAAGAAGAAATTGAAATTACAAGACCGGAGGACACTCCTCCGCCTCCACCGCCACCCCCTGCACCGGCTGCCGTAGAACAGCTGAACATCGTGGATGACGACGTGGAACTGGATCAAGTGGATATCATCTCATCTGAGGACGACCAAAGTTCTGCACAGGTAGAAGCCTATGTAGCTCCGGCAGTCGTTGAAGAAGAAGAAGAATCCGCTCAACAGATCTTTACCGTTGTAGAAACAATGCCGGAATTCCCGGGTGGACAGGGAGCACTGCTTCAGTTCCTCGCTAAATCCATCAAATATCCGGTTATTGCACAGGAAAACGGTATTCAAGGTCGTGTTACTTGTTCATTCGTGGTTAATAAGGACGGTTCAATCGTTGACGCAGAAGTTATCCGCGGTGTAGACCCTTCTTTGGATAAAGAAGCTATCCGTGTGATCAACACCATGCCGAAATGGTCTCCTGGTAAGCAGAGAGGTAAACCAGTACGTGTTAAATATACAGTACCTGTTACCTTCAGATTGCAATAATATTTTTTTAAACATACTAAAAAAGGCTGCTGTGAACTTGCAGCCTTTTTTATTTCGTCTTATCCGTAATTTTAATCTATATGTTGTCTTTCAATGAGATCCTGGAAAAAGTAGAACATGAAATTTCCCAACTGAGTTTTGAATACCCCCCCAAAAGTTTATATGATCCAATAGAGTATATCCTGTCGCTTGGAGGAAAAAGGATCCGTCCGGCACTGGCTTTAATGGCCTGTAATTTATATAAAGAAAATATTGATAACGTCATCAACCCGGCATTGGGCGTTGAAGTATTCCACAACTTCACCCTACTTCATGATGACCTGATGGATAAGGCTGATAAAAGAAGAAATAAACCGACCGTCCATAAAGTATGGAACGACAATACGGCCATCCTTTCGGGAGATGCCATGCTGATTGCAGCTTACCAACTGATCGGAAAAACAGAACCGGACTATTTAAAAGAAGTATTCGACCTGTTCACAGAAACAGCACTCGAAATATGCGGAGGACAGCAATATGATATGGAATTTGAATCCCGCATGGATGTTACCGAGCCTGAATATATAGAAATGATCCGGTTAAAAACAGCGGTTTTACTTGCTTGCAGTTTAAAAATCGGAGCAATTACAGGCGGTGCATCCAAAGAAGATGCTGCCAACCTGTATGACTTCGGTATAAACATCGGACTGGCTTTTCAGCTACAGGATGATTTGCTGGACGTCTATGGAGACACTGCCACTTTCGGGAAAAATATCGGGGGCGACATCACCTGCAATAAAAAGACATTCCTGCTGATACATGCGTTTGAACTGGCTTCACCCGAACAAAAAGCGGTCCTGAATGACTGGATCGGCAAAACGACATTTGTAGCGGCAGAAAAGATCGAAGCTGTCACAGCTATATATAATGAATTGCATCTGAAAGATATTACCATAGCAAAAATGCAGGGATATTACGATAAGGCAATGGAGCATTTATCCCGATTGAACGTTGCCCCGGAGAAATTAAACATATTAAAAGAGGTCAGTAACCGTTTAATGTACCGCCAGTCTTAAAAAGATGAAACTAATAGATACGCACAACCATTTGTATCTGGAAGATTTCGATCCGGAACAAGAGGTACTGGTAAACGCAGCCCGTGAATCGGGCATCGATACGCTCCTGCTCCCCAATGTAGATGTCGAAACTATCGGCCGAATGCATGACCTATGTGATCGTTTTCCTGATTTTGCCTATCCAATGATGGGGTTACATCCGACCAGTGTGGACGGAAACTATGCTGGAAATCTAAAAACAACAGAATCCTATCTGGGGAAACGGGCTTACTGCGGAATCGGGGAAATCGGGATCGACCTCTACTGGGATAAAACCTATCTGAAAGAACAAAAAATAGTCTTTGAAGAACAGTTGCGATGGAGTATCGACCTGGACTTGCCGGTTGCCATCCACACCCGTGAAGCCTATTCCGAGGTATTGGACAGTATCCATAAAGTCGGTGCGGACAAATTAAAGGGTGTTTTTCATAGCTTTACCGGTACAACAGACGAATTGGAGGAGATCGGAAAGCTAAAAAATTTCAAACTGGGAATCAATGGTGTCATAACTTTCAAAAATTCGAAACTGTCGGAAACTATTCAATGCACCGACATGAATCATATAGTACTGGAAACCGACGCTCCCTACCTGGCTCCGGTGCCCTACAGAGGGAGAAGAAATGAGCCAGTTTATATATGGAAGACGGCAGAGAAGGTAGCGGACACATTCGGGCTTACGCTTGATGAAACCGTACAAATAACAAGAAAAAACGCCTTGGATTTATTCAAAATTCCAAATAAAAAGGCTTAGTTTCAAATTTTAAGGTCAGATGCAAAATTTATTCCCTCAGATATTGTGTATATGTCAAGCAAAAACTTTAGATTTGTGCACTGAAACGTTTGCATATGGGAATTTTTTCGTATTTTGCGCTCGTTTTAGAGGAGACGAAGGCTGAAAATTGGAGAGATGCTCGAGTGGTTGAAGAGGCACGCCTGGAAAGCGTGTATACGCCTAAAGTGTATCGCGGGTTCGAATCCCGCTCTCTCCGCTTAAATACCATGAGGATATTATTAACAACAAAAATAAAAACAAATAAGAGAATTATTAATCTTAAAAATTAAACACACAATGAAAAAGTTATTTGCAAAAGCATTCTTGGGTTTATGTGCCCTTGGAACTTCTACCGTAGCATTCGCGCAGGACGCTGCAGACGCAGCTACAGCTGTTGAAGGAGGTATGTATCAAGCATTAAAAACAAAGTTTATCGAAGGTGGTGCCGACTTCATGAGTTTGGTTGCTATCGCTTTGATTTTCGGTTTGGCTTTCTGCCTTGAAAGAATTATTTACCTGAACTTGGCTGAAACTAATTCAAGCAAATTATTAAAAGGTATTGAAGACGCACTTGATAAAGGTGATGTAGAAGGAGCAAAAGCTATCGCTCGTGATACAAGAGGTCCTATCGCATCTATCGCTTATCAGGGTTTGATGAGAATCGACCAGGGTATCGACGTTGTTGAAAAATCAATCGTTTCTTACGGTGGTGTACAGGGTGGTCTTTTGGAAAAGAACATGTCATGGATCACATTGTTTATCGCTATGGCTCCGTCATTAGGATTCTTGGGTACTGTAGTAGGTATGATCATGGCGTTCGATAAAATCGAACAGGTTGGTGATATCAGCCCGACGGTTGTTGCCGGTGGTATGAAAGTGGCCTTGATTACAACTGTAGGTGGTTTGATCGTAGCTTTGATCCTTCAGGTATTCTATAACTATTTGTTGAGCAAATTGGAAGCTATCCTGAACCAGATGGAAGATGCTTCAATCACATTGATCGACATGGTTATCAAATACAACCTTAAATTCAAAAAATAATTTAGAATTATGGCAGTTACTAAAATAAGAAAAATGTCCAGCTGGACACTGTTAATCGTTTCGATTATCAGTCTCGTAGTGCTGGGTATGTTCTACGCAGGAGGAGTTGTTGACCCTTCTGTTGAAATGAAAGAACCGATTTACACCGGTTTATTGATTAACTGGACATCTGTATTATTCTTTGTCACAATTATCAGTACAATTTTATTTGCTGTGTGGCAATTTATAACCTTACTCCAGACGAATGCAAAATCAGCTATAACTTCTTTGATCGTTATTGTTGTTTTCGCTGCGATTTTATTCATCACTTATTCTATGGGTGATGCAACTCCGCTGGGAGGAATGAATGCTGATTCTCAGAAATACAACATTCCTTTGTGGTTGAAAGTAACAGACATGTGGATTATGTCCACTGTTGTTCTGATGGTTTTGATCGTTGCAGCAGTAGTTTGGGGTTCTGTAAAAAGAATGCTTAATAGATAATAGTAATAACGAATCGATAAAACAAGAAAGAAATGGGTAAAAAAAGAAAGACACCGGGAATCAATGGTTCTTCTTCAGCCGATATTGCTTTCATGTTGCTTATCTTCTTCCTTATTACTACATCAATGGACACAGATAAAGGTTTGGCTAGACGTTTGCCGCCTCCTGTACCCAAAGATCAGAAGAAAAATGAAGAAATGGATATCAAAAAGAGAAATATCCTGGTCGTACTGATCAACAGTAACAACCAGATTCTCTGTAATAATGAATTCATTGATATTAAGCAACTAAGAGAAAAGGTTAGAAATTTCATTGAGAATCCTTACAACGACGAGCATATGCCCGAAAAGACTGAAGTAGACGTACCATTCTTCGGAAAGCAAATGGTAACAAAAAATCATGTTATCTCTTTGCAGAACGACCGTGGTACTGAATATCAGGCTTACATCGATGTTCAGAACGAATTGGCAGCAGCCTATAATGAACTGAGAGATGAAGTTTCCAGAAAGAAATTCGGTAAAGCTTTCGCTGATTTGGATGAAGATCAACAAAAGGCTGTGCAGATGATTTATCCGCAAAAGATATCAGAAGCAGAACCTAAAAATTATGGAGGCAAATAATAATGGGAAAATTTAGTAAAGCAGGCGGCAGAGAGATGCCTGAATTGAATACCTCATCATTACCTGACTTGGTATTTGCCTTCCTGTTCTTCATCATGATGGTAACCTCTATGCGTGAAGTTACTTTGAAAGTAGTTTTCCAGGCTCCTCAGGCAACAGAGCTTCAGAAGTTGGAAAAGAAATCACTGGTAACATTCATTTATGTGGGTAAACCGACTCAGGAATTAAGATCAAAAATGGGTTCTGAAACTCGCTTACAACTGAACGACCAGTTTGCTGAAGTAAGCGAAATCGAAACTTACATTGCTCAGGAAAAGTCAAGTATGAAAGAGGAAGACCAGCCGTTTATGACTGTATCCATCAAAGCCGATAAAGAGACTAAGATGGGTGTTATCACAGACGTAAAGCAGGCGCTTCGTGAAGCATACGCATTGAAGATCAGTTACTCAGCCAGACAAGCTGTTGATTAACTAATTCAACGATAATAAAAAAAGGCAGGACTTCCGTTCTGCCTTTTTTATTGGAGTAAATTCAGCACTTACTCATTAACACCATATACATATCGGTGGATACAATTCTTCACCTCTTCGAATGATTGTTTCAGATCGATAGCTCCGTAAGTCATCAGGCGCATTTCCAGCAAAGGTTCCCCCTGACGATAGGGAGGCTGAAAATAAACATGATCATCCAACACATATCCCAAACGCTCATAAAAGCCTATTCTACGCTTACTCATCTCTTCGGTAGGCATTTCCACTTCCAGCACGACAGGAGCGTCACAAAGCGCCATAAACTGCTTCATCGACTCCCCTCCTATTCCGCCATTACGGGCAGAGGCGTCAATTGCAAAATGTTCCACATAAATAAACGTCCCGAAAGACCAGGCAGTAATAAAACCTGCATAAACCTGATCTTTAAATAAGGTATAAACAGTAAAACGAGGCTCATCTTTAACTAACTCCCGCACCAGCGAGAATGCCCGTCGCTCCGCTTCCGGAAAGGAATCGTTATATGTATTTTCTACTTTATCCAACAAAGGATCGGAAAAATCTTTTACCGGCCTGCATTCGATTACCGCACTTAAACTCATATTCTTATAATATTGATTGATTAATAAAAGAAAACTTACGAAATAAAATAATTGAGCGAATTATATCGTCTAATTATTATAGTTTGACTATATTTGTATCTAATTGTAATTATATAGAATAACAGAAATACAAATATACAGAAATTATGGCACACCATCAACTGGATGAATTGGATGAAAAAATATTAAAACTGATTATAGGTAATGCCCGTATGCCTTTCCTGGAAGTTGCCAGAGAATGTAATGTCTCAGGAGCCGCTATACACCAGAGAATACAGAAACTCACTAATCTGGGCGTTATCAAAGGCTCTGAATTCATTGTGGATAACACTAAAGTTGGCTACGAAACATGTGCTTATATGGGATTATTCCTGAAATCACCCGGACAATTCCCCTCTGTTACGGAAGCATTAAAGAAAATTCCGGAAGTAGTGGAATGCCATTACACGACGGGACAATACGATCTGTTCATCAAAATATATGCGAAGAACAACCAGCATCTGCTGAATATCATCCATAACAAACTCCAGCCATTAGGACTGGCACGGACAGAGTCGCTGATATCTTTCAAAGAAGCCTTTAAAAGACAGATACCGATCGACCTGGATGACGAATAAAAAATAAGGGACTTTTGAAATCAAAAGTCCCTTATTTTATGTATGAAAGTTATATCTTTTACTTTCGAAAGTCCCTTATTAGAATTCCGCATTGTTCGGAGTTCTCGGGAAAGGAATCACGTCGCGGATATTTGTCATACCTGTAACAAACAGCAACAAACGTTCGAAGCCTAAACCGAAGCCGGAATGAGGCGCCGTACCGAAACGACGGGTATCCATATACCACCAGATATCTTTTTCGGGTACTCCCATTTCAGAGGCACGTCTTGCCAGCTTTTCGTAATCTTCCTCACGCTGTGACCCGCCGATGATTTCTCCGATCTTCGGGAACAATACGTCCATGGCACGAACAGTCTTTCCGTCATCATTCTGCTTCATATAGAAAGATTTGATTTCTTTCGGATAATCAGTCAGGATAACCGGACATTTGAAATGTTCTTCCACCAGGTAACGTTCGTGTTCGGAAGCCAGGTCAGCACCCCAATATATCGGGAATTCGAAGGTATGTCCTTTGGCTACGGCCTCTTCCAGAATCTTAACACCTTCCGTATAAGACAGGCGGATAAAATCATGTTTCAGGACAAATTGCAGACGTTCGATCAACTCTTTATCAAACATATTGTTCAGGAACTGGATATCATCCATACAGTTATCCAGCGCCCACCGTATACAATATTTGATAAAGTCTTCCGCCAACTGCATGTTTTCAGCAATCTCATTGAAAGCAACTTCCGGTTCGATCATCCAGAACTCGGCCAGGTGGCGCGGAGTATTGGAGTTTTCGGCACGGAATGTCGGTCCGAACGTATAAATAGCTCCCAAAGACATGGCAGCCAATTCACCCTCCAACTGACCTGATACTGTCAGGCTGGCCTGCTTTCCAAAGAAATCGTCATCATAAATGATAGAGCCGTTTTCATCCTTTTTCAGGTCATACAGATTCATTGTCGTCACCTGAAACATCTGTCCGGCCCCTTCACAGTCTGAAGCTGTAATGATCGGTGTATGGAAATAGAAGAAACCTCTCTCATGAAAGAACTTGTGGATAGCGATCGCCATGTTATGACGGATGCGGAACACGGCACCAAACGTATTGGTACGCGGACGCAAATGAGCTATTTCACGTAGGAATTCAAGCGAGTGACCTTTCTTCTGCAACGGATAAGTAGCAGGATCGGCCGTACCGTAAATCTGAATTTCGGTAGCCTGGATCTCTACATTCTGACCTTGTCCCAGAGATTTAACCAATTCACCGTTCACACTGATACAAGCACCGGTCGTAATCGGTTTAAGGTATTCTTCACCCAATTTTTCCACATCCACAACGATCTGAACATTATTGATTGTAGAACCGTCATTCAGCGCGATAAAGCTAACCTGTTTACTACCACGACGGGTACGAACCCATCCCTTCACGTTAACGGTTGTACCGTAAGCTTCGCTTTTCAGTACATCTACAATTTTTGTTCTAGTAATTGTTTCCATGTTTATATGTTTATTCTTAGATAATCAAAACAAGATAGCCGGTATTGTCAACCGGCTAATCTTTGTATTATTCAAAAGCACCCATTCGGAGCGCGTTCACTTCACGTTCGTTCAGATAACGCCATTTTCCTCTTCCCAGGTTTCTTTTTGTAAGTCCGGCAAAATATACACGATCCAGTTTCGTCACATGATATCCCAATGATTCGAAGATACGGCGAACGATACGGTTACGTCCCGAGTGGATTTCGATACCCACCTGGCTCTTGTCGTCTTCGCTTGCATAGCTGATTGCATCTGCATGGATTTCGCCGTCTTCCAGCTCCAGTCCGTTAGCAATCTTTTCCATGTCTTCGATAGATACATTCTTATCCAACCATACGTGGTAGATCTTCTTCTTCTTGAATGACGGGTGAGTCAGCTTGGAAGCCAGGTCGCCATCATTAGTAAGAAGCAATACACCGGTTGTGTTACGGTCGAGGCGGCCTACCGGATAAATACGTTCCTGGCAAGCATTCTTCACCAGATCCATAACGGTAAGACGTTCCTGAGGATCGTCGGAAGTAGTTACACAGTTTTTCGGCTTATTCAACACGATATAGACCTTGCTTTCGATCTGTACCGGTTTGTCGTTGAATTCTACCTTATCCTGGCGGGTGATTTTTGTACCCAGTTCAGTAACTACTACATCATTTACTTTCACAGCACCGGCTGTGATAAATTCGTCAGCTTCACGACGTGAACAAACACCTGCATTCGACAAGAACTTGTTCAGACGGATCGGTTCGTTAGGGTCAGCCAGTACTTCTTTATACTTCAACTGTTTCTGGAAGTTGTACTTGGCATTCGGGTTGTAATCGTTTGTACGGCGTTGCTGGCCACCCGGACGTCTGTTGCCGTATCCGTTGTTGTTGCCATATCCACCGCCACGGTTATTATTACCGTACGAAGGTCTGCCGCCACCCCGATTATCACGAGAGTCATACGAATTTACGCGAGTATCACCCACTCTCGGTCTTCTTTTCTTCATGCCGTCACCAGCAGCTGCACCTTCCTGCGAAGGAGTATAAGGTCTGCTTGGTCTTTCGTCATAGTTAGGACGAGAAGGACGGTTGTAGGAACCGCCACCACCATACGAACGGTCATTGTTGCCGTAAGAGGGGCGATTGTTGCCATAAGAAGGACGGCTGTTGTAGCCACCTTCGCGATTTGAGTTGTAACCACCTTCACGATTGTTACCGTAACCACCCTCGCGATTATTTCCATAACCGCCACGGTTGTTATAAGATGGTCTGCTGTTATAACCACCACCTTCGCGGTTGTCATACGTACGAGGACGGCTCGGACGATCTCCGTAAGAAGAGCGGTTATCCCCGTAAGAATTATAACCGCCGCGGTCATCCCGGCTCGGACGGTCATATGGTCTCCGTTCATAGTTGTTTCCCTCAGGTCTGTTGTAACCTTGATTGTAAGGTCTTCTTTCACCTTCCTGATCTGTGTTTTCCCGTCTGATACTTGGTATCACCTTTCTAGGACGCGGTTGAGATTCTTCTCTTTCTTCTGTGCTCATTGTTGTAAATTAATAAATAATTAACTAATTGGTAACCTCACGGTTACGTTTATTTTCACACTAAATACCTGTATAATTATGCGGCGTAATCGCCTTTAATTCAGCTTTCACTGCATCACTGACCTGCAGCGTTCCAATAAAGTCACTGATTGATTTTTCAGTGATTCCCTCATTTGTCCGGGTTAAGGCTTTCAAAGCTTCGTAGGGCTTCGGATAACCTTCACGACGCAAGATCGTCTGGATACCTTCGGCAACGACAGCCCAGCAATTGTCCAGATCCCGGTACAGGGCGTTCTCATTCAATAACAATTTACCCAGCCCTTTTGTTAAGCTCTTGAATGCGATTTCGATATGTGCCAAAGGTACACCGACATTACGCAACACGGTAGAGTCTGTCAAATCCCGCTGTAGACGGGAGATCGGCAATTTGGTAGCCAGGTGTTCCAGGATTGCATTAGCCATACCCAGATTACCTTCTGCATTTTCAAAGTCGATCGGGTTCACCTTATGAGGCATTGCCGACGAACCTACTTCGCCCGCTTTGATCTTCTGCTTGAAATACTCCATAGAGATATACTGCCAGAAGTCACGGTTCAGGTCTATCAAAATTGTATTAACGCGTTTCAAACCATCGAAAATGGCAGCCAGATTATCATAATTGGAAATCTGTGTAGTCCATTCCTCACGGCTCAGGCCCAGCACTTCATTCACAAACTTATTTCCGAAAGCCTTCCAGTCATATTGCGGATAAGCCACATGATGCGCATTAAAATTACCTGTCGCACCACCGAACTTGGCAGATACGGGAATAGCTTTTAATAAAGCGACCTGCTGTTCCAGGCGATACACAAACACCATGATCTCTTTACCCAGACGGGTCGGAGAAGCAGGCTGTCCGTGTGTTTTAGCCAGCATGGAAACATTGCTCCATTCTTCCGCATACTTTTTCAGCATGTCGATCACTTCCTGGATACCCGGATAATAAACTTCGTTCAAAGCATCTTTTATAGACAATGGAACCGAAGTATTATTAATATCCTGCGAAGTCAATCCGAAATGGATAAACTCCTTGTAATCCTGCAAAGCCAGCAGATCGAATTTTTCTTTGATAAAATATTCAACGGCCTTTACATCATGGTTGGTTACGCTCTCGATCTCCTTAATACGGGTTGCGTCCTCCAGACTAAATTCCTTGTAAATTTTACGCAACGCTTCTTTGTTTTCCACTGTAGCCAGATTATTCAGCTGTGGAAGATACTCAGCCAGAGTAATAAAATACTCTATTTCGACTTGCACTCTATACTTGATAAGTGCATATTCTGAGAAGTAAGCCGCCAGGTTTTCGGCTTTATTTCTATATCGACCATCTACGGGCGATATGGCAGTTAGTGTTGAAAATACCATACTCATTTAGTTTATACACCTATATCCCTGAGTGTCCGGGCGATATACCAATGATATCGAATACTTATATACATTAATAATATAGAGACGCAAAGTTACTACATTTCTTCAGATTAAATGGTAGTAATGAATTTTTTTTCGACTTTTTTGCTGAAATGTTTGGAGGTAATAAAAAAAGCCGTATCTTTGCAGCGCTTTAGAGAGATAAGGCATACAAAATTTACTGAAGTAATGAAAGGGCGTTTAGCTCAGCTGGTTCAGAGCATCTGCCTTACAAGCAGAGGGTCGG